>Ga0209463_1000049_pt1 | contig 101634 bp, 109 predicted proteins | sample AgamicMgSfrz_FD_187169 | JGI IMG/M metagenome (GOLD analysis project Ga0209463, IMG submission 187169) | Agave microbial communities from Guanajuato, Mexico - Mg.Sf.rz (SPAdes) (version 2) | ecosystem: Host-associated > Plants > Phyllosphere > Phylloplane/Leaf | place: Guanajuato, Mexico... | reverse complement strand
TAATTAGATTATTTAACTATTGAACAAGGCATTATCGTGGAATGGAGTTACTAAAATGAAATTATTTTCCGATTTAAATGATCAGCTAGTAAAAGAGCTTTTTTATAAGGAGCCTGAAGAATTATCGATAACTTCTGATAAAGAGATTTTATCCTATGCTCTCGCCTCCACACTATACATGCCTGCAACAAGACCAAATATTTATCATGATCTGCTTATAAATAAGCATCCAGGCCTGACGTCAATGGTCATTTGCTTAGAAGATTCCATTGGCGATCATGAAGTAGAACTAGCAGAAGCGAAATTAAAAGACGAACTGTTTAACATAAAAACAAGCATAGAGCACGGAATCTTAGAGAAAAGTGCCATGCCGATGATTTTTATTAGAATTCGCTCTGTTGACCAGTTTTTAAGGCTGATGGACTCTTTGAAAGATTGTATCCATTTGCTGACAGGCATTGTCATTCCTAAGTTCGACGCCCAAATGGGCAGCATCATTCTCAAGGAATTAGAAGCCTATAATAGGAGTGGTCATTTGCTTTATGCAATGCCTATATTAGAAACGAGAAAAATAATAGAAAAAGAGACTAGGCTGGAAGAACTGTTATCCATTAAAGCAATTCTTGATACATATAAACATCTTATTTTAAACGTTCGCATTGGAGCTACAGATTTTTGCGGACTGTATGGCATTAGAAGAAACAGTGATACAACTGTATATGATGTGGCAATTATCCGGGATTGCATCACTGATATCATCAATGTGTTTTTACGCGCTGACAGTCCATATGTTGTTTCAGGACCTGTTTGGGAGTATTTTTCATCAAAGGAGAGAATGCTGATACCCCAGCTTCGGGAAACACCATTTCGGAAAAGGTATGGCAAAGCGGGCATGCAGATGAGAACGCAGCTAATAGACAAGCATATGGATGGCTTGATCAGAGAAGTGTTGATGGACATCACAAACGGTCTGACTGGAAAAACAATTATCCATCCGACCCATATCAAGCCTGTGCAAGCATTAAATGTTGTCAGCTATGAAGAATATTTAGATGCTGCCAATATAATCGCAAGCAGTAATGGTGAAATTGGAGTGATGAAAAGCTCATTCTCCAATAAAATGAATGAAATTAAGCCCCATTTTTACTGGGCCCAAAAAATCATGTTAAAATCTAGAGTTTATGGGGTGTTTCATGAAGAATATACATACATTGACTTACTCAAGCAAGAGAACTACACTGCCAATTCTAAATGATTTAAAGATGCATATTGAAATAATGGAAAACCCATTTGAACTTAATACAGCTGAACTTTTTCAAATGGCAGCAAGAATCAATAAAAAGAGATCGTTTTTATTTGTCAGCAAGTTATTAGGAAAACATATTCCGATAAAGCCTCATTTAGGATTATGGACTGGTTTTGCACTAGCTGCCAGATATGAAGAGTTAAAGAATGATAACTTCTCTTCAAAAAGAAGAGAATTACTTGATTGCTATCATGGGTCAATATCGAATTTTCAAGATACTCCTTTTATCAGTAAGGAGGTAGCTGACCCAGTTATTATTGGATTTGCTGAAACCGCTACAGCGCTGGGCCACAGTTTTTATAAGGCATTTCAACATGCATCTTTTTTTCACACAACACGGGAATACGTTGACGGAATCGAATCCATTATCTCTTTTGAGGAGGAGCATTCCCATGCAACGTCCCATCGCTGCTATGCAGATGTTACGATGCTTGCTAATAATCGCGAAGTAATACTTGTAGATGATGAACTGACGACAGGTAAGACTGCTATTAATATCATTAAAGATATTCAGGCAAAATATCCGCGGAAAGAGTATACAGTTGTCTCTATTTTAGATTGGCGTAATAGGGATAATGTTCAAAAGTTAAAGGATTTGGAGCAAGAGCTTAAGATAAATATCCATTGTGTAAGTTTATTAAAGGGAGAATTCAGCCTTGAAGGAGCACTGCAAATCGAAGGTATTAAACAGGAAATAATTGCACCTACAATAGCTGATAAGCTTGAGACAGAATTTATGTCTTTAGATGAGTATACGAAGAACAGCCAGCTTCCGTTTCATGCACGGACGTTTGCAGGCGAGGTAAATCATACGCATTACTTGAAGGATACAGGAAGATTTGGTCTTGTTTCTAGTGAGAATAGTAGCTGGATGGATGCAGCAGCAGCCTTCCTTGCTGAAAAGAGAATTGGAACGCAAACATTATGTATCGGTACAGGCGAATTTATGTATATACCAATGAAAATCGCAAGTCTTATGGGTCAAGACATTTACTACCAATCCAGCACAAGAAGCCCAATTTATCCTAATAATGAAATTCATTATGGAGCGAAGACAGCTATTCAATTCTTGAATCCAGAAGATGAACATATCGACAATTATTTATACAATATTACGTCTAATGCATATGATGATATCTTTATATTCTTTGAGAGATCTGTGGAAGAAGAGAAACTTCAACCGTTGCTTGCTGAGCTTAAGAAATCTGGAGTGAAAAAAATAAACGTGGTGTATTGCAGCGGGAGGTAGTGAAAAGGATGGAAAAGACAGGTCTGAAAAAGTTTGGCTCATATAAAGCGGAAGATGTTATTTTTTTATTAAAGGATTTGAGCGGATTAAGTTTGGAAGGAGATACAGAAGAGAGGGAGAGGCGCATTCAAGGGGGACAGCATTATAGTGAAACGTTGCCAATAGAATATAATCCTCCAGAGAAGTATTTGCATGTTTTTTGGGAAACCCTTGCTGAATATAAGGAGAAAGTTGCCTTTTGCACGGCTGTCGTTGCTGAGCAGATTTACAGAAAAAAGGGAGGAAACACGGTGCTTGTCTCCCTAGCAAGGGCAGGAACACCGATTGGTATTTTAATAAAGCGTTACTTGGAGCATAAATACGGTGTTACCTTCCCGCACTATAGCATCTCAATTGTAAGAGACAGGGGAATAGATAAAAATGCCTTGCTTTATATTTTAAAGACCCATCCTGACTGCAATATTCAATTTGTTGATGGCTGGACAGGCAAAGGAGCTATTTCCATAGAATTGACTAAATCCTTAACTGAATTTCAGAAAAGCCACGGATATGAATTGGATGATGCTCTTGCAGTTGTAGCAGATCCAGGCCATTGCACGAATTTATATGGAACAAGAGAGGACTTCCTAATTCCAAGCGCATGTTTAAACTCAACGGTTTCCGGCCTTGTCAGCAGGACAGTGCTAAATGATGTCTATATAGGCCAAGACGATTTCCATGGAGCAAAATATTACGAGGAATTAACAGAATATGACGTTTCAGAGAAGTACTTGGAAGAGATTTCTTCTCAATTTCATCAAATCAATGAGGAAAGTTTAGAGCAGGCAATAAATGATGTAAGAAAAGAGGAGGAAATCTCCTTTAAAGGAATGAAGGAAGTGCTGGAAATTAAGAAAGCTTTCAAGATTGAAACGGTTAATTATGTTAAACCAGGTGTTGGTGAAACGACAAGAGTACTTTTAAGAAGAGTTCCGTGGAAGATACTCATGAAAGATCCAGAGAGCCCGTACGTCCGCCATATAGTTCTGCTTGCAAAAGAACGAAATGTGGAAATCATTCCTTACCCTCAAATGAGCTATACATGCTGCGGTCTTATCAAAAAGGTGGGTGAAGGAAAATGATGATGTTCGCATCGGACTTAGACAGGACCTTGATTTATTCAGAACGCGCTCTGTTTGAAATGGGGACACCGCTCAATAAGAGGATGGTGCCTGTTGAAATATCGAAGGGGCAATATGTCTCATATATGAAGACGGTTGCACTTGAAAGATTGAAGGAACTTGCCGAGATGCTGTTATTTGTACCGGTAACTACTAGAACGTATGAGCAATATAAGCGGATTTTTATGTTTGATAAGGACATTCCAGTCACGTACAGTGTGACATCAAATGGAGCAAATATCCATTATAAAGGCGAGATATTATCAGACTGGACTAAAGTAGTGCAGGATAAGCTTGCAGAACAGTGTATCCAAAAAGAAAAATTGATAGAACTGGTAAATGGACATGCACTGCCAGGTGCAATGAAAATAGCAGATGATCTATTTTTTTATTATATTTTGGACCAGAAGATAACGGCTGAGACTAAAAAGTTAATTGGAGAGCTTGCATCAGATAATGGATGGAAGGTTTCTTTGCAAGGGCGAAAGCTGTACTTTATGCCAGCACCTGTCTGTAAAGGGGAAGCAGTGAAATTCATTCAAAAGAGAGAAGGTATCCAAATAGCAGCAGGAGCAGGAGACTCCCTGCTTGATTTTCCTTTATTAGATGCTTGTACCCATTCCTTTATGCCAAAGCATGGAGAAATGGCAGAGGAAGTGCAAGCCCGCAATCTCTATACGGTTACCAATTTCTCTGGGGCAGATGCTGGTGAAGAGATCATTGAGTCTGTTTACCAGCTTTATAAGAGGAGTACTACTCCTCTGCTGGAGAATCTTTAAGCCACTTGGAAAGCAAGCAATAAATGACAAAAAACGCAGTGTAAAAAGTGAAAAAGACGAGTGTCCCAAGCAAAATGGATTTGAAAATCACACAGATGGCAAGACTTATTATGATACTAATAAAAAATAGGTCGAGGAATATATATGTTTTTGAGCAAAGAACATGCTCTAGTTGTTCCAAATCCGATTCTAGTTGGTGATAGGACTTCTTTCGATACAATAATCTCATATTAAACACCTGCTTAGCCTAGATTTACTGTATCATATGCAAATGCTATTAAAATGGTGAGGCAGTAAAAACCGATTTGGGGCAAACCTGTTCATGCACGAGAAAGTTAGGCAGCACTTAAAAAATATGAAACTTTTTAGACAAGAAAACGTACTAATTTATATACGGTAAATATTTAGCAATATCTATATACTTTTGCTATGATACATATAAAGCTTTGTTGTAATAAGGTTTTATTTAAACAGAGCAGTTCGTTTAGGGAAGTGGGATAATGAATGTTAATTTACACACGCTGAATGGGCAGATACTTCCTGTATCAATGGAAAACTGGTATACAACAATGCAGCAGCCGCTGACAAGCAGGCCACTTTATAAAGAAGAAAATGGAGTCATCACTTTTGGACAAGTGCTTGTGAAGCTTTTTGGTGTTCCGGCGGATGAAGATGAATATTACAACCAGCTGTTTGACTGGGTAAATCAAGATGACAGCAGACTAGTGCTAATCAGCAACGATCATCTGGATCGTGTTCTTGACAACCAGCACTTTCAGGCGATCCAAAGAGTTTTGAATTTGCTTCAAGAACAAAATCTTTCTGTCAATCGTTTTGTTGCTTTTTTAGACGGAGAGAATTTGCTGTTAAAATCTTCCGTTCCATCCATTCACCGAAAATTAAGGGAAGGGATGATAAAGGTCGTCGAGCGTTTTGCAGAAACTGAGCCGAATGGCTTAAAGAGCAGCGACCTGCGAAGAGTGCTTGTTGATGTCATTAAATGGTCAATCAATCATCTTGCTCCAAAGCTTGAAGCATGCAGTGACGAAGACAGACTGCCGCAATTCTTATGGTACGGGACAGGCAGCAAAAGCCAAGCTTATTTTTTGACATACCTGACTTCACTAGGCTGTGACCTAATAGTTGTTAGCCCGAATGGAGCAGATATCTTCACACAAATTCCCGGTGAAGGACCGCCAGCTTTTACCCATATATATCCGCAAACAAAAGAGGCGGAGGAGTTTCCGACTGAAAAACGGCGCAGAACGGCAACGGTTGCCTACAGAGCTTCTAAAGAAATTGAAAGTATTCTAAACCATGAAGGCTCTGGTCTTTATAAACCATGGCAATTAAGGGATTATACTCCTTCGTCTGTAACATTAAAAACGACTTATGATGAGCTTTTTCTGCTTGAGAAAGAGAAAGCGATGATTCGCCCTAACTTCGAAGTCAGTAATGGAGTAGTGAAAATTCCATCTATTTTTGCTAAAGTATTTGGTGTAAGCAGCAACAGAAAGGAATATTGGGATAGGATGCATAGTCTCGTTAATGTCGAGCATGCTTTATTAATCAAGAATTTTCCTTTTACAAGAGCTGTTGTCAGCGATTACCGCTTTCACTACCAAAATGCTCTCGACAGGGAAGGGAAGTTGGATATAGATAAGATGATGGCATCCAACTACTGGAGTTACAATCGGTTGCCGATAGGCCTGCAAAAGGGGATTGCTTCAAGCATTCGTATAATATGCGATAAGCCGCGCTTAAAGCGACTGCCAAATGAAACAGAAGAGGAAGCAGCAATATTTCTTTTCACACAAGGGTTAATCATACCTGCAGATATCCTCAAGCTGCTTCAGAAATTTGACTATTCTCAGGAAGTGCCGAGTGTTATCCTTTTCAAGACAGAGTTGAACGGACTTTTCACAAGGGAAGATGCCGCCATTTTGCTCTTACTGAATTCATTTGGTGTGGATGTAATCGTTTATAATCCGCCGGGCCATACGGACATCGAGACATTCATTCAAGAAGGTTCTTATGATGCTCACTGGCTCGAGGATGTTGTTTTTGATATGGAATATAAGGAAGAATCATTCTTTAAGAAAATGATTCTAAACGGCTTCAAAAAAAATAGAAGGGGAGATTAGCAGTGAATATGCAATCATCTAATTCTTCAAGTAATGATCATCAAGTTATAGATGTTTTAACGGAAAACAAAGTTTCCGAAATTAAGCTTTCCTTAAGAAATGAACCTGAAGTGCAGCAATTGGCCAGGTCGATTGACGAAAGAGACCAAATTCAAATATTGGAGTTCGGCAAAGAGCCTGCTGTTCAAATTTCTAAATTCTCTGATCAAATTTTAGGTAATATGAGAACGACTAAAGTGGAAGACTCAGGAGAACTTTTGAAACAGCTTGGTAGAATTATGGATAAGTTTGATAAAAAGGATTTTGAACAATCTTCAAAAGGACTTTTCGGTAAGCTGTTTAAGAAAAGCGAAAAAATTATGGAGAAGCTTTTCGGCAAATACCAGTCCATGGGGCAGGAAATAGATAAAGTATATGTAGAAATCTCTAAATATCAAACTGAGATGGTTGATTCAACGAATATGCTCGATAATATGTATGAGCAAAACTATCAATATTACCTGACACTCGAGAAGTATGCTGTTGCTGGTGCAATGAAATCGGATCAGCTAAAAGAGGAAGTGCTTCCTCCACTTGAAGCGAAAGCGATTCAAGGCGATCAGCTTGCGTCCATGCAGCTGGATACATTGCGCAATGCAATCGAGCTTATCGACCAACGCGTGTACGATTTAGAGATGGCTAAGATGGTAGCTTTGCAGACAGCACCTCAGATTAGATTGCTGCAACGAGGCAATACGAAACTGATTGGAAAAATCAACTCCGCATTTGTCACGACAATTCCAATCTTCAAAAATGGTCTAATTCAGGCTGTTGCTGCTAAAAGACAGAAGCTTGTAGCAGACAGCATGAGCGAACTTGATCGTCGCACAAATGAAATGCTTGTCCGTAATGCGCAGAACATATCTCAGCAAAGTGTTGATATCGCAAGACTTGCAGGTGCTCCGAGCATTAAGATTGAAACAATTGAGGAATCTTGGAATATCATCATGAAGGGTATGCAAGAGACGAAATCGATTGAGGAAGAGAATAAGAGACTTCGTGAAGAAGGTACAAAAAAACTCGAGCAGCTTCAGAACAATTTCAAGCAAATGAAGTTAAAAGGGTAAACTTAAGGGCAGCATTGCTGCCCTAGTAATAGAAAAATAAAATAATACATAGGGGTGGACAATATGGCAATCAATCTTCAAAAAGGGCAAAAAGTTGATTTGACAAAAGGTAATCCAGGTTTATCGAAAATTATGGTAGGACTTGGCTGGGATCCTGTACAGCAAAAGGGCGGGGGCTTGTTTGGTTCTTTGTTTGGCGGTGGCGGTTCTGGCGGAAATGTCGACTGTGATGCATCTGTGCTTTTGCTTGATGAGAACGGTAAAGTAAAGGGCAACAGTGATGTTATTTATTTTGGTAACTTGAAGAGTAAAGACGGCAGCGTTCAACATTCAGGCGACAACTTAACTGGAGACGGTGCAGGGGATGATGAGCAAGTTTTTGTAGAGTTAGGTAAAGTGCCTTCATCTGTTCATAAGCTTGTATTTGTTGTAAATATTTATGATGCAATCAAAAGAAAACAGCATTTCGGAATGATTCAAAATGCCTTCATCCGCATCGTTAATCCGAGCTCTAACGAGACATTGCTTCACTACAACCTGACAGATAATTATACTGGCATGACAAGCCTAATCGTAGGTGAAATTTACAGACACGGCCAAGAATGGAAGTTTGGTGCAATCGGATCTGGTACATCTGCCGGCAGCCTTGGCGAAGTTGTAAAATCTTATTCTTAATATACCAAAAGTTTAAGACGCATAAAAGGAGGAGAAAAGGATGAGCATCAATCTATCAAAAGGACAAAGAATCGATCTGACAAAAACAAACCCAGGCCTGACTAGAGCTGTAATTGGATTGGGCTGGGATACGAACCGATACGACGGCGGAATTGATTTTGACTTGGATGCATCAGCTTTCCTGGCAGATGAAAACGGCAAAGTAGTAAATGATTTGGATTTCATTTTCTATAATAACCTTGTTCATCCGAGTGGCGGAGTGGAGCATACAGGGGACAACCGTACTGGCGCAGGAGACGGGGATGATGAGCAGATTGTCATCGACTTTTCTAAAATACCTGCAAACATAAACAAAGTAGGCATTGCTGTAACAATTCATGATGCTGATTCGAGAAATCAAAATTTCGGCCAAGTTTCTAACGCGTTTGTTCGCGTGGTTAATGAAGAAACGAATGTGGAAATACTTCGTTTTGACTTAGGAGAAGATTTCTCCGTAGAGACAGCAGTAGTTATTTGTGAACTGTACAAACATAATGGCGACTGGAAGTTCAATGCAATTGGAAGCGGCTTTTCTGGTGGACTTGCTGCGTTATGCCGCAACTATGGATTGGAAGTATAATTTGGAGTTTCCTGTAAGTTAATAAAAACAAGCAGCCTTTCAGAATAGAACCCTTTAATGGGTCTTTTTGAAGGGCTTTTTTGAAGGTATTGCCAATATTTTTAATAACTCATCCCCTCTCTTAATCTATGCTATAATCTAGTAGATTATTAAATTAGGAATTCTGCTAAAACATCTCACATAAATTGACAAACACCGCAAGAAAGATGGGGAGAATTAGGATGAAGCATATAAAAAGATTTGTGCCTTTTTTTATGATTGGCATAGTCTCTTTACTTATGGGGAATTCTCAGCAGGATATAGATGGCATACTCCTTAAGGATTTTCCGATTCAATCAATTATTAAAGGAGAGCTGACTCCAACTGAACAGGCGAACCTTCAAAATATTATTTTGCTGCCCAGAGGGTCATTCGATCAAATAGAAGCGGCGAAAATTGTTAAACGAATTAACAGGCTGCCGCAATCTTTGCTGCAGAAAGTCCAGCAAAAAAGCATAAAAGTTAAGCTGTTTACAGGAAAGCTTACGGATAATCCAACAGCAAAACAATTCGCTGGAATTATCCCAAGAGGATATCGAACGGAAAAGACTTGGGATGACGTACCCGGTATCGGCGGCGGCCAAACGGTGCTTGTAAAGATTGGGGCGAGCAGCAAGGGCAGCGGACATGGTTCCGAAAATTTGGAGTTTCATGAACTTGCTCATTCGATTGACTATAAGGTTTTGAATTATTATAGTAAAACTAAACCATTTATTGCAGCTTGGGAGAAAGAGAAAGGAATACTTTTTCCATACAGCCAATATTTTTTGAACTATCCAGAGGAATACTTTGCTGAAACCTTCGCCATGTATTATTTAGGCGGTTCTGCAAAGGAAACATTAAAGGAACTGGCACCTTTAACATATAAACAGATTGCCGGTATTAAATAAGTAAATCTTAGCAGGAAAAGGATGTTGAATAAATGAAGCAATATTTAGATCTATGCAAGCATGTCTTAACGACGGGAACGAACAAAGAGGATCGTACGGGAACAGGTACTGTCAGTACGTTCGGATATCAAATGCGTTTTGATTTGGCAGAAGGATTTCCGCTGATTACGACGAAAAAGCTCCACTTGCGTTCGATTATTCATGAGCTGTTATGGTTCTTAAATGGGGATACTAATATTAAATATTTACAGGACAACAATGTGCGTATATGGAATGAATGGGCTGATAAAGACGGAAATCTTGGGCCTGTATACGGACATCAATGGAGGTCATGGCCTACAAGGGACGGCAGCACGATAGATCAGATAGCTGAATTGATTCACACAATTAAGAATAATCCTGATTCCCGCAGGATGATTGTGAGTGCATGGAATGTTGGGGATATACCTGACATGGCATTGCCACCGTGTCATTGTCTGTTCCAATTTTATGTAGCGGACGGAAAACTTTCTTGCCAGCTGTATCAGCGTTCTGCTGATGTCTTTTTAGGCGTGCCGTTTAATATCGCTTCCTATGCTCTGTTGACATATATGATTGCCCAAGTATGTGATCTCGAGGTTGGTGAGTTTATTCATACTTTCGGCGATGTGCATATTTACAATAATCATAAAGAGCAGGTTGAACTTCAGCTTACAAGAGATCCCAAGCCGTTACCGCAGCTTGTGCTGAATAAAGACGTAAAAGACATCTTCTCCTTTAAATATGAAGATTTTGAAATTGTAAATTATGAAGCACACCCTCATATTAAAGGAGTTGTAAGTGTATGATTTCAATGATCGTAGCGATGGATGACAAGCAGGCAATTGGTTTTAACAACCAACTGCCTTGGCATCTGCCGGAAGATTTAAAGTATTTTAAGAAGGTCACTACAGGCCACCCTATTGTTATGGGCAGAAAAACAAGAGATTCAATCGGCCGGAATTTGCCGAACAGAGAAAATGTTATTTTGACTAGAGACAAGCAATATGCTTGCGATGGCTGTACCGTGCTCCATTCAATTGATGATTTCAATAACTGGCAGGAAACGATGGAGAAGGAAATATTTATTATCGGCGGGTCAGAAATTTTCAAAGAAACGCTCAACATCACGGACAGGCTGTACATAACTGAAATCAGCGGCGAATTTGAGGCAGACACCTACTTTCCTATTATTGACTGGAACGAGTGGCATATCATCAGTGAAGAAAAAGGCATCAGAAATGAACAGAATGACTATGATTACCGCTTCCTCGTATATGAACGAAACTAATCGCAAAAAAAACCAAATCAGGCTGCTGATTTGGTTTTTTTTATACATACAATAATATACAAAAATACATGAACGAGCTTCCAGCTAATACGAAAACATGCCAGATTGCATGGAAGTATGGTGTCTTTTGCAGTACATAAAATATGCTGCCGAGAGTATAAAGGACGCCGCCGATAATAAGCAGTACCGCACCTTGTGTCCCAATCGCTTGGAATATGGGTACAATTGCTGAAACAATCAGCCAGCCCATAATGACGTAGAGAATTGTTGATGCCACAATAAACTTTTTCACGAAATAGCATTTAAAGACAATTCCTCCAATAGCAAGTCCCCAAACTATTCCGAATAATGTCCAGCCAAGGGGGCCTCTTATAGCGACAAGCAAAAAGGGTGTGTAAGTCCCTGCAATTAGTAAATAGATGGCAGAATGGTCCAGAATTTCAAAGAAATCCTTCAGCTTTTGGTATGTTGTGCTATGAAGAAGAGTCGAGCATAAATACAGGAGAAGCATTGTCGTGCCGAAAATTGAAAAACTGACGATTCTCCACGGATTTTCTGTTTCAGCTGCATATAGGATTAAAAAAACAAGCGCTGGAATGCTTAAAAGAAAGCCGATTCCATGTGTAATGCTGTTAGCAATTTCTTCTTTTACAGAGAATTTCATTCGATCCCTCCTTCTTGTATATTTTACTGGATATATGGAATAAAGACAAATAAAGCAATAAAATGGAAACTATAGATGAACTTAAATCGTACATATATAGAGATAGGAGGGAGAAGCCATGCTGTATTTTTATTTTCTGTTTTTGCTAATTATTTTCGGAACTGCCGCCCGGTATTTTATATACGGGAAATTTGATGTTACTTCGATTTTGATAGCATCACTGTTACCAATTTCTGCTGTGGTGATGTATGTTATTGCCAGAATGCTTTCGAAAAAAGAACAAGCATATCTGCCAAAGCAGGACGAAAATTGGTCCATATATGTGCTGCAAAAAGTACTTCACACATCAAAACCGCTTTTTAAAGGAAGTGAAAAAAAGGGAGCTTATCAGCGCTATTATGTAAAACGCTGGCACAAATTAATTGACAGCTGTATGGAAGGAAAAACGCCATGGTATCTCTCCTTTAGACTGAGAATTGGTGATAATGAATATAACGTAGAGTGGGAGCGGGATAGATTCCTGTCAAACAATGAAAACTGGATTGTTTACAAAAATGGCGAATTATTTGGTAAAGCAGCAACTGTCTATAGCTTGGATAATGCTGTTCGTTTGAAAGAATACATAAAAGGCACCTTAGGAGAGGAAGAATTCACGATTACTTCTCAGACGATAAAGTCAGAGGCTAAGTTACAGTGGAACGGCAGATTTTCCGGCAGCATTAAGAGGAACAATCTAATCAGCGGTATTCATACAATTACAACTAATGACGATAAAGATACCGATATATTGACATTATTGCTTTTTGATATGTATTATAAATCTTAAAAAGTTGGAATTTTCTGTACTAAAACTGATTTGTCGCGAAAAAACAAAAAATTTAGAATTATTGATGGAATTCCCCCTGTGACATGTTATAATGTACAAATTAATAGGGGAAGAAATGAGGGTGTGGATATGGAACAAAATGTAATGAAAAAAACGGTGCAGCTGGAGGATATTCTGATTGCATACCAGAGAATTAAAGACATAGTGGCCCATACTCCTTTACAAAAAAATCATAGACTGTCAGAAAAATATGATTGTAATATCTATCTCAAAAGAGAAGACTTACAGCATGTTCGTTCCTTTAAATTAAGGGGAGCCTTTTATTCTATGGTAATGCAGGAAAAAGAAAAGATGAAAAATGGAGTAGTTTGTGCAAGTGCTGGTAACCATGCCCAAGGAGTGGCATACGCATGCAGATATTTAGGTGTAAATGGGAAAATCTTTATGCCTGCAACAACACCAAAACAAAAAGTAACACAGGTGAAAATGTTCGGGAAAAATAATGTAGAGGTCGTTCTTGTGGGTGATACGTTCGACGACTCGTATGAAGAAGCTATCGCATGTGCAACTCAAGAAGAAAGAGCGTTTATCCATCCGTTCAATGATGAGCATGTAATTGCAGGTCAAGGAACTGTCGGCATTGAAATTATGAATGACATCGAGGAGCCAGTCGATTATGTGTTTGCAAGCATTGGCGGAGGCGGACTAATGGCAGGCTTAAGCACATATATTAAAGGCGTTTCTCCCGGTACAAAAATGATCGGTGTAGAGCCAGCCGGTGCACCCTCCATGAAAGAGTCTGTACTGCAGCGCAAAGTTATTACATTAGATAAAATTAATAAGTTTGTGGATGGTGCAGCAGTCAAGCGTGTTGGGGAGAAAAGCTTTGATGTGTGTAAACAACTGCTTGAGGATATTCTGCTCGTGCCGGAAGGAAAGGTCTGCACATCGATTCTGTCTCTTTATAATGAGCACGCTATCGTAGCGGAGCCTGCCGGAGCTCTTCCTGTTGCAGCATTGGACTTATATAAGGACAAGATTAAGGGTAAGAATGTCGTAGTTGTTATAAGCGGCGGAAATAATGATATCGACAGAATGCAGGACATTAAGGAAAGATCATTATTATATGAAGGTCTGTTATACCATTTCATCGTCAACTTCCCGCAAAGAGCCGGGGCACTAAGAGAGTTCCTTGATGAAGTTCTTGGTCCAGATGATGATATTACTAGATTTGAATATATCAAAAAGAATAACAAAGAAAATGGGCCAGCATTGGTAGGTTTGGAGCTGAAGCATAGGGAAGACTATAGAGGTCTAATAGAAAGAATGGACATGAAAGGTTTTCCTTATACTGAGTTGAACAAGGATTCCAATCTATTTAACTTGCTTGTATAAGTAAAAACCCCTATTGAATTTCAGGTTCAATGGGGGTTTTTTTTTAGCACAGTTAACTGCGTGCGCAGTTTGCCAGTTTGCCAGTTTAGCATTCTGCTTGCCATATATAGGACTAATGATGTATACTTTTAGTTTAAGAAAACGCTTTATAGCAGGCGTAGATTTTACTAAGGGAAGTGTAATATGAAAAAAATTAAAATTGTTACTGACTCGACGGTAGATATGGCAGAAGAATTGATTGAAAAATATGAAATTGAAGTTGTTCCGTTATCTATTTCGATAAACGGAGAAACATTTTTAGATAGAGTAGATATAGAACCAGCAGAATTTATTCAGAAAATGAAGGAATCTGAGAATCTTCCGAAAACGTCCCAGCCTCCTGTAGGTGTTTTTCTGGAAACTTATAACAAACTTGCAGACCAAGGTTATACGATTATTTCCATTCATATGACTGGGGGAATGAGCGGAACAGTCGACTCCGCCAGAAGTGCTGCAACATTAACGGATGCAGATGTAACTGTGTTTGATTCCGAGTATATTTCCAAAGCCCTATCCTTCCAAGTGATTGAGGCAGCAATGATGGCCCAAAATGGAGCTAGTAAAGAGGAAATTACAGCGAAAATACAACATGTCAAAAAACATACAAAATTATTTGTTGTTGTTGATACCCTTGAGAATTTAATAAAAGGGGGAAGAATCGGAAAAGGAAAAGCCTTTATCGGCTCCCTTTTAAACATTAAGCCGATAGCCTCATTGGATGAAGGGGTGTATACACCCGTATCAAAGGTGCGAAGCAGAGCACAAGCAGTTAAGTTCTTAGCGAACGCGTTTGCAGAGGATTGCTTCGGTAAAACGATTAAGAGGGTTGGGATAACTCATGCCGACAGCCTTGATTATGCTAAAATGCTTAAAGAAGCAATCGAAAAAGTTTCCGGTTTTAATAAGATTGAAATAGATTTCACAACGCCTGTTATCAGCACGCACACAGGACAAGGAGCATTAGGCTTCAGCTACTATGTAGAATAGGATTTAATTTAAAGCGGCTGGGAGATAAGTATTTCAGTCTAAGATAAAACTGAATTATTACGCGAATTTCTATTGGGATTTTCGCTTAATAGTTCGGTTTTTTTTGCTGTTTTCGGTTTAAGTACAATAATTAAATGTAAGTGAAGTGGAATGGAGCGGAAAACTCTCGACTCTTGCGGGTAGTAGTGGACGCTTAAGCCCCCCGCAACAAGCGAGTGGCTGGGGCGCAGTAAAACGAACTTAAGTTAAATAGATAAATTAAGTTAGAAATTATTTAATATTCTGAGAAGGTTATATTTAGTATGTTCTAGCCTTTTTTATGCAGCATCGTCATATGAAATAGCCTATGAACATATAGTGTAGAGGGGGAATTTTTTTTAGGGGGAGAAAATTTATGGCGTATTTTGGTTCGAAAGGCTGGTATGTTGCTCGATTGAAAGAGTTAGGGTTGAACCGCCATCCACAAGAACAACGAAAACTGGAGTTATATAAAGCTTATATATTGAGAAATTTATATGAGGAACAGCTCGAAAAGCATAAAGGGGACAATTAAAAGTCCTCCCCTTCTTTCATAAAAAAAGTTTGCAGAATAAGAGGAATTTCGTGTGATTCTGTCGAATTCTTTTGTTATATTTCTAGAAAAAGGAATAAAAAGGATTTGGTGGATAACATGATAAAAAAAGTGAAGGAAATTCCTCTTTTAAATAGAATTCAATTACTCTCATTTTGTATGCCTTTTTTCCTTTTAATTGCTGCATTAATTACGATCTTTCTAATCATTTCCCATGAATGGAAGGAAGATATTACTGACCGAACTGACAGCTTGTTACGTATTGCAGCACATCAGTTAACAGAGGATGGATTTTTAAGCAACGGGTCCATTAGCGATGATGAAAAGAAACAGCTCTTATCCATGCTTCATGTTCACCAGGAAAAAGTGCTCAATACATATATTTGTATATATGACGAATCTTCCTCTTGTCTTGAATGGTCCGTAATTCAACAGGATGGGACAATTTTAACTTTGAGTCGAAAGGTGTTAAAGGATCAACAAAAGGCTCCAATAAACCATCAGGGTTACAGCGGCTTCCATAAGGAGAATGGCAGTTATATTTACACTGCTTTTATCCCTTTAACAGATGACAAGATGAATAATGTTGGTACACTTGGGCTGGATATTTCTGCAGATAGTGTTTTTGTCAGCATTCACAAGCTGTTGTTTTCGCTGGCAGTTTTATTCTTGTTCTTGTCGGTACTTCTGTTTATATATACAAAAAAAACAATCGGAAAGCTTCTCCTTCCTTTAAGAGAAGTAATTTGGGGACTCAAGGAAATCAGCAGCGGAAATTTGGCAGTGGAGTTAAACAGTCATTCTGCAACTGATATCAAAATAATCAGCGACAGTCTTAACGAAATGGTTAAGAAGCTGGCAATGCTATTTACAAGGCTCTCCAAAACTTCGCGAGAATTAGGAACATTATCGCGTGATATTGAACTGAACTCTGTGGAAGAAGCTCTGAATGAGATGGATAATATTATGAACTACACGAAAATTCATCGAGAGCTCCAGCGTGCCGAAAAAATGAATGCAATTGGGCAATTAGCTGCCTCTGTCGCTCATGAAATAAGAAATCCGATGACTGTTGTTAAAGGATTCCTGCAGATTTTTCTGGCCAAAGAGCATATAAGCGAAGAGGAAAGAATGTATATAAAGCTTATGATCGAAGAAATGAACAGGGCAGAGACGATCATCAATGATTACTTATCTCTGGCAAAGCCAGGAATTGAACAAACGGAAAAAATCGATGGAGAAGACTTAATCATGAAAGTGATTGACCTGATGCACTCCTATGCGATGATGTCGAAAAGCATCACATTCGAACGTGATATTCAGCAGGTTTTTATACGCGCCAACAGCAGTGAGCTGAAGCAAGTGTTGATTAATATTGTGAAAAATGGAATTGAATCCATGCTTCATGGTGGTGTTTTGAGTGTATTCCTATATAAAAAAGATGGTTATGGGGTTTTTGAGATTAAGGATACGGGTATTGGGATGACACAGGAGGAATTAAGCAGACTTGGCACTGCCTTTTATTCCTTGAAAGAAAAAGGTACTGGCATGGGTTTAATGGTCAGCTATCAAATGATTGAACAGATGAAAGGAAAAATTGAAGTCGAAAGCAAAAAAGGGGAAGGTACGACTTTTAAGGTGTATATCCCGTTATATAGTTAAGTTCTTGGCAATCTATATGCATACCAATATACATACTAATGTTTTTGCCATTTTATCAAATCATTAAGTTCTTACATTTATGCTGCTAAAAGGCCTAATGGATAGGTCTTTTTTCTATAAGACAATTGGATTGGAAAAGTATTTGCATAGTTTTTCCCCTTCAGTAGAAGGATAAAAATGTTAAAAGAAATCTTACTCCAATATGTTATAATTATTAAAAATGCAATAAAGGTAGGTGTTAGCCAATGAGACCATTTACCTTACTGATTTCAATTATATCGCTTTTATTGCTTACTTCTTGTAGCACCAACACTTCCTTTCATTTAAATGATGCAAAAGAAACTGTTGTAGCCATGAAACAGGAAGTCCCGGAAAGCTTTGTTTCGGAGGACTTGAATGTTGTCGCAGCCGGAGATTCGTTAACACAGGGTGTAGGCGACAGTACTGGCAAAGGTGGCTATGTCCCTTACTTGCAGAAATTATTTGAGCAGGAAGAGGGAGTAGGAAACGTTACTATCAGCAACTTTGGTGTGAAAGGTAACCGAACAGACCAGCTGCTTAAAAAAATCAGATCTGCTGAAGTGAAGAATTCAATCAGAGATGCAGATATGGTTGTTTTGACAATTGGTGGAAATGATATTATGAAAGTTGTTCGCGATCATATTTCGAATTTGCAGCTCGATAATTTTACAGGACAGATGAAAACCTTTGAGACGAATCTTTATAATGTCCTGAAGGAAATTCGTAATGATAATCAAGAAGCTGTGATTGTCCTAGTAGGCGTTTATAATCCTTTCACAAAATGGTTTTCCGACGTGGATGAAATGAATGATATCGTTTCAGAATGGAATATGTCGGGAGAAAATATCCTTACTCTCTACAACAACACATATTTTGTGCCGATCGAACAGATTTTTGCTGATGCGGACGAAGATCTGCTTTATACAGACTATTTTCATCCGAATGATACAGGCTATAAATTAATTGCTGATGAAATATACAAAAAGGTGAAAGAAGAGGCGATTGGGGAAATATTAGCATCAAAGCGCTTGAATAGAGAAAACAGAGGAGAATGAGTTTGTTTAAGAAGAAATGGAAAGCAGCTTTTTTATTACTAGCAAGCATTAATATAATCATCCTGTTAGTTCTCGTCATTTTTGCTTTATTGCCTGCTGACAGATCGGCAGACAGCGTTGGGTCGGCCAATGAGGATGTTATACCGTTTCAAGTGACAACAAATAAGGAAGACTTAACATTGCTTATCAACCGCTATTTAGAGAAAGAAGGGCTAAATGGCCCTGTCCACTATGAAGTTAATCTTAATGATGAAGTGGAGCTTTTCGGATACCTTCCTATTTTTAGCAGTGATATTGAAATGAAGCTTACTTTTGAGCCGATCCCATTAGAAAATGGGGACCTTACATTAAAGCAAAAATCAATCAGTATCGGACAGCTGTCTCTTCCAGTTTCATATGTTATGAAATTTATTGAAAATCAGTATAAGCTCCCATCATGGGTGAATATTAATCCAGATGACGAGACGATTGATGTACATCTTACTAATATGAAAATTGGTGACGGTATGGCAGCAGAAGTTGAGGAGTTTGATTTGAAAAATGATCAGATTCGCTTTAATCTGCTCCTCCCAGTAGAATAATATATAAAAAAGGCAGAAATGGAATTTCTGCCTTTTTTATATGGATACAAGCAAGATTTCGACCGGAGTTTCCTCTGTGGATCCTTCAAGAATCAAGGCAGAATACGCCTTGTTTTCCTTTAATGTAAGTGGCGGGAAGCTGGCGATTTGGCCATTTGTTTCTGCATCTCTTGCTTCTAAATAAACTGTCATCGGGTAAAGTCCTAAGTATGAAGTGGCTGCTTTCAAATGTAAACCGGGAAAAACAACATCTCCTTTTTGAACAGATATATTTAGAGCAGGCAGTTTTGGATGAAGATGGATGAACCGCAGTTTCGTTTCTGCTGGGTGCACAAAAGGGTCTTCATGGTAGGTGTAAAGCTTTAAATATTGATTAGCAGATTCCAAAAAGGTAATTGTGTGAAAAATATTGCTTTCCACAAGGATTTTTTGGCTGCATAGGGAATTAACCATCTTCCCTGTTTCATAAATGTCAACTTGATAACGTCCAACTGGGAGTGTCATATCATTTGTAGTTGCTTTAAAGGAAACCTCTTTAAATATTTTGACACCATTAATAAAAATATCGACAACAGGCTTTTGAACAGATGCGTGAATAAAACGAATTTTACCATACTCTGACTGCCTCTCGATATCTGTTGTTATGGATGTATGTGGCAGTGCTTTTTTCAGACTTTCCAGATGTTTCTGGTAATAATAAATATGAAGTTCTGGATTTGTATATTTATAATAATCGCTTAACAGATTATACATGCCGGCTTCATGAATCGGAAAGCTGTCTTCTTGTTTTTGCATGGGATTCACTCCTGTTTGCTCAATTTGCTTCATTTTATGCAAGTAGAATCATACAGTGCCTATCTAAAAAATAATCTTAAAATCGGAAATTTTATGTACAAATCGCAATAAATGGAATATAATATAAATAAATATAACGGAAAGGGTGATGACGATGAAAAAATTAATCTGTGTAAATAAGGCAATTGCATTCATCGTACAGCCCTATGCTTACTATATGTAGTAAGTGAATGAAATCCTGCATTTGTATGCATTGGAAAACCATGGGCTGTACGTGCTTATGGTTTTTTATTATGCATAAAAATGGAGGATTAAAATGGATTTAATAAAAATCGGGTTTAATGAAGAAATCAAAAGCGCATTAGCGCAACTAAATAAAGACAGTATTATTGCTGGTCGGGTTGCTTTAGAGCATAAGAGGCTTTACCGTGTTTATACAGAATTCGGAGAACTGCTGTGCGAGGTATCAGGAAAACTTTCCTTTGAAGCTGTCGGAAGAGAAGATTATCCTGCAGTAGGGGATTGGGTAGCCGTGAGTCCACGACTAGAGGAAGGAAAAGGTACCATTTCTGCAGTTCTTCCGAGAAAAAGCAAGTTTTCAAGAAAGGCTGCAGGCCAGACTACAGAAGAGCAAATAGTCGCAGCTAATGTCGATACTATTTTTCTTGTTAATTCTCTGAATGAAGATTTAAACTTACGCCGAATTGAAAGATACTTGACCCTGACATGGGAAAGCGGAGCTAATCCAGTAATACTCCTTACTAAATCCGAGCTTTCGAGCCTCGTGGAAGAAAAGATAGCAGCGGTGGAATCAGTTGCATTTGGCGTGCCGGTAATTGCTGTAAGCGTGCATGAAAACCGGGGGCTAGAACAACTGAACGACTATTTGCTTCCACAAAAAACAATTGCCCTTTTAGGATCTTCCGGTGTAGGAAAATCAACCTTAATTAACTTTTTATTGGGTTATGAAAAACAAGAAGTGCAAACGATTAGGGAGGACGATGCTAAAGGGCGCCACACGACTACTTATCGGGAAATGATCGTACTTCCGAACGGTTGTGTTTTGATTGATACGCCAGGGATGAGAGAGCTGCAATTATGGAACAGCAGTGCTGGAATTCTTGAAAGCTTCACTGATGTTGAGGAATTGGCAGGTAATTGCCGCTTTAGAGACTGCAGTCATATGGAGGAAGCTGGTTGTGCTGTCAAAAAAGCAATAGAAGATGGAGAATTGGAGAAGGGCCGACTTAACAGCTATTTCAAAATGAACCGAGAGCTTGCATATCTTGACAGGAAGCAAAATAAAAAAGCCCAGTCGGATGAAAAGAAAAAGTGGAAAAATATCCAAAAAACGATTAAAGCAAAACGGAAATAAAGGGCGGGGGGGTGCATGCATGCACCTCCTCCACTTTTTACCGTAATAAAAAAATGGGAAAGCCTCCTTTTTGCTTTCTTAGACGATTTTGTTTAAGCTAGATAAAAGAAGTGTTGTTACACTCCCTTTAGGGAATAAAAATATACATACTTATGGAAGTAGAGGTGTATCGTATGGAAAAACATTATGAAAAAGCGACATTTGCCGGGGGCTGTTTCTGGTGTATGGTGAAGCCGTTTGATCAGCAGCCTGGAATCATTTCTGTCGTTTCCGGCTATACTGGCGGACATAAGGAAAATCCTTCTTATAAAGAGGTCTGTTCGGAAACAACAGGTCATTATGAGGCAGTCCAGATTACGTTCGATCCCGAACTGTTTCCTTACGAAAAACTGCTAGATGTATATTGGCAGCAGATTGATCCAACAGACCCGGGCGGCCAGTTTTTTGATCGGGGACAATCTTATCAAACAGCTATTTTTTATTATAATGAAGAACAGAAAAAGCTTGCAGAGCAGTCAAAAAAAGCTTTAGGAGAAAGCGGCAAGTTTAACAAGCCAATTGCTACTAAGATACTTCCAGCAGCTGTATTTTATGATGCGGAGGATTATCATCAAGATTACTACAAAAAAAATTCCCTGCATTATAATGCCTATCATGTAGGCTCTGGGAGAGCTGCCTTTATTAAAAACAACTGGGGGGAAAAGCATGAATAAAAAAGAATTAAAAGAAAAACTGACGCCGATTCAATATGAAGTAACACAAAACAATGGAACAGAGCCGCCTTTCCACAATGAGTATTGGAATGAATTCGCGGACGGCATTTATGTAGACATCATATCTGGTAAAGCTTTATTCAGCTCATTAGATAAATATGATGCCGGTTGCGGCTGGCCTAGTTTCACTAAACCGATATCAGAAGAAGACCTTGTAGAAAATACTGATACAAGCCATTTTATGGTCAGAACTGAGGTTCGCACGAAGGATTCTGATTCCCATCTTGGTCACGTATTTAATGACGGCCCTGAGCCTACCGGTCTAAGATACTGCATGAACTCTGCTTCCCTGCGATTCATCAGAAAAGAGGATTTAGAAGCTGAAGGATACGGCAAATATAAAGTATTGTTTGACGAAGATTAATCTGTATAAAAAAAGGCAATCCGTTTTCAAAGGATTGCCTTTTTTGTGTTAGCCTGGTTACTTGTCTTGAACGATGACAGAGGAAATTTGCACTTTGTGATAACCAGAACTGTTGTGAGACGATGCTTTACCTGCTGAGCGAAAGGACACGGTATGTGTTTGGTCCGTCAGTCCTCCGGCTATAAATACAGACCTTGGTTTTTCAAATGGCCACCATGTAGACATACTTGTTACAAACTCATCATCTATATAGACATCAATTAATCCGCCATGTGGGCTTCGTATGACGTTTGCACCAAGATATGTGCCCTTGAAGGTAAATTCAAGGGCAGCTCCTTTAACGTCAGTGGTATAATATCCTTCTCTTTTAACGTATGAGCTGTCTTTATATGTATAATCATTCTTAGTTACCATATTAATTGCTTTTGCAGCATAATCTTTCATTGGAAGATCTGTACTCTCTTCATAATGCTTTATCCTTTTATTAAAATACTGATAAATATAATCAGCATACAGACGATACCCTTGGTCATTTGGATGAACAAGATCTTTTGTTAAATCCTCTGTACTTTTTCCTGATTTCCGAAATGGAATTCTCATATCGAGATTTGTTGTATGATACTCTTCAGACAGTTTAGCGATGGTGTCAGCAAAATTTTCGTTATCTAAACTGCTTTCCGTAAGTGTGATGATTTCGGCGTTTGGATATTTCCCTTTAACCTGCAGAAGAAGCTGGCTGTAAAAAGTATAAAATATTTCCTCGGTCATGTATTTCCGGTCATTTTCTCCAAAGACTATAAACACCAGGTCAATATTTTGGATGTTGGAATTTTTAAATTTATACAAGCCTTCAAAAGCAGTTGCTCCACTTTGGACAATCAGGTTCCTTTTTAAAGGAGAATCATATTGGTCATATAATGCCTGTTCGAGCAAATAGAACCATTTAGTTTGATCCTTGCTCGCACCAGAGCCTCTCCCAATGCTGTCCCCGATTACAAGATAGGAAACAGGTTCACTTGACTTTATTTTGTCATATACATTTTTGGAAGTGGAACTTGTTTTACCAGGATGATAGAGGCAATACAGCAAAAAGAAAGCTATCCCAAACACACTGGTGATTACTAGGATATAAGTTTTGTTCTTCATAGGATAATTGTATTTCCCCGCTTTCTGTTTGGTGCTTGGTATATTATATCCTACCTTAACTGCTTTAAACATCAAAGATAGCTGTTTGAAGGGTGGAATAGATTGGAAGTCTCAAAGTAAGTGAATAATGCTTGCACCATTATTTCTTGTTATGTATAGTATACGGTATATTAATTCGGATAAGGAAGAGGAACGATGACTAAATCTTTTTATCATTTTTTAATGAAATTCCGCCATCCCCAGCCAAAAGATGACATAAGTAAATTTGCGAATAGTGCTTATTTAGATCACAGTTTTCCAAAAAACAGCTATGATTATGATGAAGTCAGCAATTATTTAGAACTTAATGGTCATTACTTGGATAGTATGAGAATTTTTGACGAAGCATGGGAAACCTATTTATTCCAAGAAGAAAAAGAACTACGTTATTAGCATTTTGCATTTTTTGCAAAATGCTTTTTTTGTTCTTTTCCAAGCATTTATGGTTTCCGTTAAAGTGTATTCTAAAATAGTTTGTCAGCTACATATATTGGATTAACAAACGTCCATTCCCCGTATAAATGCTGATTTCGAAAAAAACAAAATGAAAAGGAGCTTGAGCATTGGCGATTGGCAAGGGAGATGCATATATTATTCCAGATAAGAAAAACAGCGAACAAAAAAAGGATGAAGATGAGATGTATTTGTGGAAGGATAGATACTTATTAAATCCCCCGCTTTAAATGTTCAAGTCTTTAAGCATGAATGTGGGGGAAAGGGTACTGCTTAATGTGGACCGAATATCGCACAATCTGTTTAGAGAGGACTTTTTATTATGGGAAACCGAAAAAAACCGAAGTTTAAAATTGGCGATACTGTTGTTATCACCATTTATGGTACAGTCGGAAAAATTACAGATGTGAAATGGCTCGATGACATGCATGTCTATGAAGTGAATAAAAGCGAAGGACTATATTTGGAATCCAGTCTGCAAATGCTGTCAGAATTCGAAGGAGAGCTGATGGATACCGAGAAAATAGACATTGAATATCGCTATTTTATAGGTGATCTTGTCAAAGTGAAAGGCTATGGCTCCAATCTTTTCAAAATCATGGGCTTTCGAACTGAGATTTGGCGCTATAAATCGGATGCATGGGAAGATGTCATTTATGAACTGTCAAGAGTGAGCGATGGAGAGTGGCTCGAGGCAGGGGAAGAAGAACTTACCTTAGTGGCTGATGCTGAAAACGCTGACAGTTTTATCCAAAAGCTAGGTCTCCTCTATATAATGGATAAGAAAAAGAAACCTGTCAATCTACAAAAAACAAACAGCTCTTACCGTAAGTCGGAAAAAGAGCTGCTAGAAAGTACGAATGAAAAAAAAGAAGTGATTGATGGATTGCTTGATATATATAATGACTATCAGTTATTGTATGAAATGTTTAAGGATCAAGAGTATGAGCATGCGATGAGACTGACAATAAGAAAACTGAAACAGTTAAGCAGCAAGGATGATAAGCAAAAGCAGTAAACATCTATTTATCACAGCATGATATAGAGAAAGTATGGGATGCAGCCGAATAGTATAAGCGAGAACAACAGCTGAAGCCCTTTGTCAAAAATTCTTAAAACACTGCTGTTATCTTCATTTACATCTTCTTTAAGAGCGGCGACTAAATGCTGGAACTTATTCACTGTATTTTTCCCCCTAGAATCTCTTTTAGTATGATTAATGTTATAAGTAATGAATATGAGCATGGCCCTCTAAACATGTCTCTTTTTTCTTGATAAATATTTTAATTTATCGGATAATTTGTACAAATGCTTTGCATTTTTTGGTCTTTGTCACATATATTCTTACAAAAGGGGGCGATATGCTTGAAAGAGATTGACGTAATAATAGATACGGAGGAAATTGCTGAGTTTTTCTTTCGTGAGCTATTGAAAAGGGGATACGTTCCCACAGAAGATGAAATGGAAGAATTAGCTGACATAACTTTTGAATATCTTCTTGAAAAATGCATTATTGATGAGGAATTGGATGAATAGCTTGCAACGTAAGTTTTGAAAAAACAGTTTAATATAAAGATAGTTTGTGGTGTATATGGCAGGAGGCTATCTCTTGCCATTTTTTATTGTTTTTTTCTGTAATATTGAAACTTTTTTGTTTCTTTTCCGTAAATCATTACAACAAAACCATTTTGTAAATAGCGGGAGGAAATATTATTATGTCTATATTCAAAAAAGCGCTGGCAAGTGTTGGTGTAGGTGCAGCTAAAATTGATGCGGTGCTGAAAAAATCCGATTATGTGCCAGGTGAACTGCTTGAGGGAGAGATAAATATTATAGGAGGAAATGTTGCTCAAAAAATTGACGCTATTTATGTTAGACTCTATACACAATACGAAATGGAGAGAGACGACAAAAAGGAAACCCAAACAGTTTTGATTGGAGAATTCCTTGCAGCGGGCGCCTTTACAATTGATGCAAAAGAAAAAAAGGTACTATCATTCTCGAATGTGCTTCCATATGATATACCGTTTACGATCGGAAGAACTAAAGTGTGGATTTCAACAGGGCTTGATATAAAACAAGCTATTGATCCAAACGACGTCGACTATATTAATATCGTTCCGTCTCCGTTCACTAGAAAAGTGTTCCAAGCTTTTGAGGAGTTAGGTTTTCATATGAAAAGCGGCGGCTGTAAAGAGGCAGGAAAGGCCCATAGTAGGAGACTTCCATTTGTCCAGGAATTTGAATTTGTTCCTGTTTCAGGTCCTTTTAGAGGAAAGCTGGATGAAGTCGAATTAGTAATATTGTCAGCTACTGAAAATGAGCTTCATGTTATGCTTCAGATTGACAGGAAACAAAGAGGGCTATCTGGATGGTTTTCCGAGGCTCTAGATCTGGATGAAAGCTATGTTTCCCTGCGTATTCAAAAGCAGGACCTTGTAGATTTAAAGCAAAACCTCTCCTCATTGATAAGCAAATATGCGGGCTAATAAAATGCGGGTGTGGCAATTCTAAGACACACCCGCATTTTTTTTAATTCTTTCTTTCTCTAGCAGACATTTCCTTGCCATGTGCTTCGTGTTCAGCAATAATGGCTTCTTTCGGTATATGGTTATTCTTTTTAGGAGAGTTAATTCGATTGCGATGCTTTTTTCCCATAGTATTAAAATCTCCTTCATCTTTTGTTTTGTAAAGATACATCTGCATGTAGCATGTTTTTTAAACCTAAGGAAAAGCTAAAGTTAGTATTACCGTTTAAACTTTTGTTATCCTGCAATTAATTGTATTTATCCTAAATCTAGAATATGATATAGTACAAATAGTGATTGTTTAGGATATGGAAATGATTCCTAATATTTTTTAATAGACATGTTTTTATTATTGGAGGTACTAAAAATGAGTGTACATATTGGAGCAAAAGAAAATGAAATCGCAGAAACGGTACTCCTTCCTGGGGATCCTTTGAGAGCAAAGTATATCGCTGAGAACTTTTTGGAGGATGCGGTATGTTATAACGAAGTAAGAAATATGTTTGGATATACTGGTACATATAAAGGAAAAAGAATTTCTGTTCAAGGGACAGGTATGGGCGTTCCTTCTATCGCTATTTATGTAAACGAATTGATGACAAGCTATAATGTTCAAAATTTAATCAGAGTCGGAACTTGCGGAGCTATTCAGCAGGATGTCAAGGTTCGTGACGTTATATTGGCTATGAGCGCTTCAACTGATTCGCAAATGAATCGTATTACGTTCGGAGGTGTTGATTACGCACCGACAGCCAATTTTGATTTGCTTAAGAAGGCATATGATGCAGGTATCGAGAAGGGCCTTTCTCTTAAAGTTGGAAATGTTTTTACGGCAGATATGTTCTATAATGACAATTCAGAGCTGGAAAAATGGGCTAAGTATCAAATATTAGCGATTGAAATGGAATCAGCTGCGCTTTATACTTTAGCTGCTAAATTCAACCGTAATGCATTGTCTGTATTAACTGTAAGTGACCATATACTGACAGGAGAAGAAACGACAGCAGCTGAGAGACAGACTACTTTTAATGAAATGATTGAAGTGTCACTCGAAGCGGCAATTAAATAATTAATAGGAACCAAAAGTGTAGTATGGGGTGGAGAATGAAAAAATTAGCATTGCTGCTGTTGCTTGCTGTCTGTTTGACAGGGTGCAGCAAACTGGATGGCATTACAGATCATATTCCCTTCTTAAATAAGGATAAGGAATCATCGGAAGAAACCGGGGGAAATGGGGAAGAAAACACAGGGCAATCGAATGAAGAAGGAACTGCAGACAGCACTCAAGAGGAGAGCTCGGAAAGTGAAAGTCCAGAAGAGCAAATCCCTTGGACTCTGGAGTCGGCGTATTTCAATGACATTAAAGTTGTGGACGGCCGCAACATAATCCAAAATCCAACGAATACTGTCTCACTTGTCAATAAGGAGTTCGGATTACCTGATGGATATACTCCAGAAGATATGGTTAGGCCAGATGTTCTGTTTTCCTTCGGAGATCAAGACATTGAGAAAAGTTATTTGAGAAAAGAAGCAGCCTCTGCATTGGAAGAAATGTTTAATGCTGCAAAAAAAGATGATGTCATTCTATATGCAGTGTCAGGATATCGTTCCTACGACCGTCAGTCTGTTCTGTTTAATGCAGAGGTTGATAAGGTTGGAGAAAAGAAAGCAGAGGAAGCGGTCGCCTATCCAGGGAATAGCGAGCACCAGACAGGGCTTGCGATGGATATATCTGCTGAAAGTGCTGATTTCCTGCTCACTGAAGATTTTGAAGACACAAAAGAAGGAAAATGGCTCCACGAAAAAGCCTACCTTTACGGATTTATCCTTCGTTATCCGAAAGGAAAAGAGGATATCACCAAATATAAATTTGAGCCGTGGCATTACCGGTATGTCGGCAAAAAATCAGCAAAGGATATCTTTGAAAACAATTGGACATTAGAAGAATATTTTGAACAAGTTAGAAAAATCTAAGATATGATGATTGTTCAAAGTTTATTCATAATTATGTCATAAATTATCCCAATTTTTTTGATACTGTTGATGATAAAAGGCATGTATCGCGGATGCCTAATGGGCAAATGAAAGTGGTGAATTATTTGGAGAATGAAAAGAATATAAAAGAGGAAAATGAAAACGAAGCGGGAGATAAAGATTCCAGTTTTATCCGCATAAAGAAGTTTCACTTTGTCATGCTTTTATTTTTTACTGTTATACTGGCTGCTGGTATTACAACTGTGGCACTGGCATTCGGAGAAGAACCGGCAGTTACAGTTGGGACAGATAGGAGCGAATTTTCAAAGCTTTATTCTGCGTACGACACAATTAAAGACAAGTTTTATCAGGATGTCGAGACAGAAGACTTGGTGAATGGAGCTATTGACGGCATGTTCACAGCTTTGGATGATCCTTATTCCGATTATATGAACCAGGAGGAAGCATCAAGCTTCAATGAAAGTATCTCCTCTTCGTTTGAAGGAATCGGAGCAGAAATACAGGAAAAGGATGACAGCATTATTGTTGTGTCACCGATTAAAGGCTCTCCTGCAGAAAAAGCAGGTGTTAAACCGAATGACAAAATTCTGACTGTTGATGGTAAAAGCCTGCAAGGCATGAGCTCATCTGAAGCTGTCACCCTCATCAGGGGGGAAAAAGGGACAACCGTAAGTCTTGAAATAGAGAGAGCAGGAACGGAAGATACACTAAAAATTGACATTGTTAGGGACACAATCCCGATTGAGACTGTATACGGCGAACTGCGTGATGACGGTATTGCGGAAATTCAAATTACCAGCTTCTCGTCAGACACTGCCCAAGAGCTTGTTGATAAATTGAATGAATTTAAGGAAAAAGGCATGAAGGGGATTGTACTTGATTTAAGACAAAATCCAGGCGGATTGCTTACACAAGTTCAAGAAATTGCCAACCTGTTTGTACCAGAAGGAAAGCTGATATTCCAAGTAGAGCATAAAAACGGCAAAATTGAACAAGTTGCTTCCGAGAACACGAATGCAAATGATCTGCCATTAGTCATATTGATTGATGAGGGAAGTGCTAGTGCTTCAGAAATATTGGCAGCAGCTGTGAACCAGTCTGCAGATGTTCCGTTAGTCGGTGTGAAATCATTCGGTAAAGGCACAGTACAAAGTGCAATTGAATTATCAGATGGAAGCAACATTAAATTTACAACGGATAAATGGCTGACACCAAATGGAAGCTGGATACACGAGAAAGGAATTGAACCGACCTATAAGGTGGAGCTTCCAAACTATGCGAAGCTTACGGTTATCAATCCTGATACGAAGCTGAAACTGGACTCGAATTCCAATGAAGTGAAGACAGCACAGGAAATGCTGAATGCAATTGGCTACAAAGTAGACAATGCGAACGGCTATTTTGATGAAAGTACAGAGGAAGCAACAAAGGAATTCCAAGAGAAAGAAAAGCTCAAAGTTGATGGTGTCATTACTGGAGATACAACGCTGAAGCTTATGGAAAAACTAAGCGAAAAAATTCAAAAAAATGATACTCAAATGAATAAAGCAATTGAAGTATTGAATGAAGAACTGAAAAAGTAACATGGAAAGGAGCGGCATTCTCTATTTGCCCTCCTTTTTCCATTGTATTCTTGGATAGCATAAGAGAAATAGGGGGATAAAGATGAAAAAAGCAGAAGTGTTTATATTATCTGGATTTTTAGGGAGCGGCAAAACAACTTTGTTAAAGCGACTGCTCGCTTTTGAAAAAGAAGAAGGCAGAAAAGTAGCCGTGTTGATGAATGAGTTAGGAGATATATCCATTGATTCAAATGAAGTCGAAGCAGATGTTCCGCTGAAGGAGCTGCTGGGCGGTTGTGTGTGCTGCACCATTCAAGATAAGCTGGAAGGACAGCTTCAATCCCTGCTGCTTGAAGAAAAGCCTGATGTCATTTATTTAGAGACGACTGGAGCAGCCCATCCTGTTGAAACAATGGACAGTATCCTCTCGCCAATCTTCGCTGATAAACTTTTACTTAAAGGAATTATAACTGTTATGGATGGGAAGCTTTGGCTGGAGCGTTCAAAAATGAGTCCAGCTGTTGGGCAGCTTCTTTTAGAGCAAGTGCGTCATAGTAGTATGATTTTAATTAACAAACAAGATCAATTGACAGAAGCCGAGAAATCTAAAGTGACATTTGAGCTGCAAAGTATTAATCCCAAAGCATTCGTCATATTAACAAGCTATTCAAAGCTTCCTGTGCAAAGGCTTAAAGATATGAATATCCAATATGCCAAAGATACAGTGAAAACAACAATTCAATCATTGCAGCTCAGTTCCTTCGTATATCAATTTAATAATACAATTGCTTCTGATAATTTCGAGGCATTTCTTAGAGAACTTCCAGACACAATTTACCGGATAAAAGGATATGTTCAATTCCATCAAAACCCTTATCCTGATTTATTTCAGTATTCCTATGGTATGCCTTTAATGATGAGAGAAGATATGAAGATGCCGTTAAATCTTGTCTTTATTGGTGAAAATATTGATTGGCAGCAAATCAAAGAAAAGCTCGACATGCTTTGATTTTTCGTTGCCAGCTATAGCCAGAATGAACTTTTATTAAAATGGGCAAACTTTCTTTAGTTAAGGTATAGAGGAGGGTCATTTTGTTCAAAAAGGGAAAGTTCATTCTTAATTTTGCTGTTGCCGCAAGTTTGCTTATGGTGTCAAGTGCTAATGCTGAAACAAAGGAGAATGCTCCAATCACATATGGCATTCAGCTGCTGGAATGGAAAGAAGCGGAGGAAATAATCCCGCGTTACAGTAAGTTTTCAGTATATGATTTGGAAACAGGCAAGATTTTTCATGCACAGCGGAGAGCAGGGTCACAGCATGCAGATGTCCAGCCTCTTACGACAGCTGATACAAAGATAATGAAGGAAATCTATGGGGGAAAATGGAGCTGGAAAAGAAGGGCGATTCTTATTCTGAAAGATGATCATGTTTTAGCGGCATCCATGCATGGTATGCCTCACGGAGCCGGAGCATTAGCAAATAAGTTTCCAGGTCATTTCTGTATTCATTTTCTAGGAAGCACTACCCATAAAACGGACAATATGGATTTGTCACATAAATTAATGGTATATAAAGCAGCTGGCATATTAAAAATGCAGCTTGACAGGCAAGATCCGAATGACATAGTGCGCTCGTTTATCGCGGGAATGAAAGAACAAGATAATACGATACTAAACCATTTAAGCACAGTGAAAATGGATTGGCGCAGTGCCTTGGAAGAAGTAGAAAATATAAAGTTGCTTAAAGTGGATGAGGCAAAGGAGTACCAATCTGAAACGATGTTACACATAAACATAGAGTGGCATCTTTATATTCAGAACGAGAATAGAAAAAGCGAAATGAAGCAGCTGACATTAGTCAGAAGCTCACCACTTGAGCCGTGGAAAGTGTTAATTGATAAGGAGTTTTTTCCTTTATAAATTAAAAGCCGTATGCATTTTAGCATACGGCTGTTTGTCTACAAAGAATTAAGCGTTATGTAGCATTTCAAACAGTACAGAAGCCTTGTTTTTAGCACATATAACATTAACTACCGCATCTCTCCAAATTTAGCGAAAGTCCTTTCTTCATCTACTAGTCCGCAAGCAGCACATTGGATGCGGGAGTCAGGACCGTTATAGCCAATATGAAATGGGGAAAGATTTTCTTCCGTGTACTCTTCTACAATATTCCCAGTCTGAGGGTCTAACTTAACAGATTGGGGCACTTGGCGGATAATATTGAATCTGCTTCTATTTGTCCGGCAGTTCGGACAAGCATACGGTGTACTCATAACCATACTCCCTTCTAATGTTATTTTCTAATATACTTTATTACTATTCCATCTTCTTTTTGGTTATATACGCAAATTAGAAGGATAAACAGTCCTTTTTTCAAAAGTAATAATGATTGATTTCATGTTATGTAAGACAAGTATTTGTCATAATTGTTAAGAACAAACAGCGTTTTAAAACTTGTCAATAGTTAAATTTATACTTTATATGACTTTGGTGTAAAAATATGTAAAAAGGGAGATTGGAGATAGAACATATAAATATATGTCTCTATGCTTTGGTAGAGAAGTAATTAAAACATTAATAGTGTCTTAGCATTCAATTAGCATTTAGCTAGATTTGCCCTCTTGAAAATTTATCCAAAAATATGACAAAAATCATATGATATGATTTTTCTGTAAGCAAGCCGGAAAACAATATTAAGAATTTCATATATTAGGAGGAATTCATAGATGAAGAAAAAATTGATCTTATCAACAGCAGCGGCAGCAGCTCTTTTAATGTCTAATCCAATTATGCATCAGGCCGATGCAGCTTCTAATCAAAATAAAGAAGCGGTTAAAGTAACTTATCAATCATATAATCTTTCTGACGAACAAATCGATGCACTAGTGAAGAAATTTGCAGGTAAAGTCGATATAAATAAACTATTTACAACGTATTATGGCAACACAAACAATACTGCCAACAAAGAAACAACAAACAGCACAGCTCCTGTAAAAACAACAGCAACTGATAAGGCAACAACAGCGACTAATACAGCGAACACACAAGACACACCAACAACTAACACACAGACAAATGCTGCTGAAACACAAGCTTCTTCAAGCGTAAGTGAATTTGAAAGGGAAGTAGTTGAACTAACAAATGCAGAAAGAGCAAAACAAGGTCTTCCTGCCCTGACGCTTGATACAGAATTAAGTAAAGTAGCCAGAGCTAAGTCCGAGGATATGAGCAAGAATAATTATTTTGATCATACAAGCCCAACATACGGCAGTCCATTTGAGATGATGAAGCAATTTGGTGTTTCCTATAAAGCAGCTGGAGAAAACATTGCAAAAGGTCAAACTACACCCGAACAAGTTGTAAAGGCATGGATGAATAGTGAAGGTCACCGTGCAAATATTTTAAGCAGTAATTTCACTCACATTGGTGTAGGCTATGTAGCAGACGGTAATTATTGGACACAGCAATTCATCGGTAAATAAGAAAGATTTAATAGCCAGAGGATAATTATCCTTTGGTTATTTTTTTTATGAGAAAATTTCGGCGTTTTTGAATTTTATTATATTTCCTGGTAAAGGGGTACTTTAGTGGTTTTTTTAATGAGAAATTTATATAATGGGTTTTCAAATAGTTCATTTGTGAAAAAAGAAATAGCATCAACTTAAACGGGGAATAATAAAGAAATACTTTACTAGGAGAATTCAGCGTGGAAATAAGACAAGCAACGATAAATGACTTAGATGCAATTATGAAAGTAGCGGCAAAATCTATAAAAATGATGAATGAAGAAGGAAATGATCAATGGTCTGATAAATATCCTGCTGAGAAGGATTTTAAGACAGATATTGACAATGGCTCACTATTTGTAGCGGTAATGGATGAAACATTAGTTGGATCAATTGCCATTGACCGCATTGGCGGCAAAAATTATGATTTGATTGAATGGACATTGTCGGAAAAAAACTTTTATGTTATTCACCGGCTTATGGTCGATCCAGAAATACGAGGCGGGGGCATAGCAAGCAAACTCCTTGCTTTTGCCGAGGTTTTTGCAATGGAAAACGACACATTTTATCTAAAAACAGACACATATGCTATCAATGAGAAAGCTCAAAATCTGTTTGCGAAGAACGGCTATAACAAAGTCGGAGAGTTGCATTTTCCTGGAAAGGAACGCCCTTTTTATTGCTTTGATAAAAGCTTCAAGTAATATAAAAATAATAAGAAAAAATCAACTCTTACTATGAGTTGATTTTTTCTTATTTTGATGCTGGCGGTATGGAAATGGTAAGAATGCCATTTTTATATTGGAATGTTAATCCTTCTTTCGTGATGGGATAAGGCAAACTGATAACCTTATGAAAGCTGCGATTTTGTCTTTCTTTTAAATAATAAGCATATTCTTCTTGGAGTGTTTTGTATTGCCCAGCAATATGCAATTTATTTTCTTCACATTTAACAGCAACATTCTCCGGGGTAATGCCCGGAAGCTCTGCTTCAATATAACAAACCCCATTTTTTGTATAAAAATCACATGGCGGAAATTGATTATTGCTTTTAATGGCATTCCAGTCACTAAAAAAGTGTTGTTGGCTTGACGAGTTCTGAAACAAATTGTTCCATAGTGTATCATTAGTTGGATTTTCATGAAACTGAAAAATTTTTTCCAGGTTTTCAAACGACATAATTTACGGTTCACCCTTTCATCTAAGATCTAATGTAAATCCGACACTTCTATCTCTGAATATTGCACCTGGGTATTTTTTTGGATCATGATCTCTAACACACCATCTTTATAATTGGCTGTTGATCCCTTTCTACGGACTAGAGAAGGAAGATTGATTGTATGTTTGCTCTCTTCATCTGGTATATGTTGAATTATCAATTGGCTGGATGTGTAGTATACTTTTACTCTTTGTAGCCATATTTCTTCCTTAATAGGAATCCGCACATATACATGATGATGTGTTTCAAATACGAGATAATCAAACTTGTTTGGCTCAGGTGCTGTTTGTCGGTTCGTCATTTGTGACATGTTTGAAAACATTTCATCACTGTTCATTTTTTGCAGAGATTCTGGCATCAGTTTATCCATCATGTCATGTACATACTTTTGAATCTCGGCAGGTTTCATTTGCTGCATTTTATTTTTTGTGTCTTTATTAAAAGGGAATAAATTCCATGGGAACATTGGAAATTCATCCTTTCCTATAGAGGCTCTTGATTTTTAATATCTTATTCAACTGCACCCAAATCGTGTTATTATCGCTTGTATTAATTTCCCATCCTATCAATGAGTATATAGAACTAGTTATTCTAAACTATCGATATTAAGATGACTACGGCGCTTTCCATCCTGCATGAAGGCAGAGGAACACAGTGGGACGGGGTAAAGGTTGCTGCTTTTATTGAAATGATGAAAAAGGAGGAATCGTCACGATTCCTCCTTTTAATTATTAGACAAAACAGCCTGTTTTTTTTGTAAAGAATAAAGTCTGCTAGACAAGAAGACAGCGCCTGTAGCCAAACCGGTAATTAATCCAATCCAATAGCCGAAAGGGCCGAGACTAGAATAATTGGCGAGAAGATAACCGCAAGGCAGCCCAATTACCCAATAGCTGACAAGTGTCATAATCAATGTGATATTAACATCTTTATAACCCCGTAATGCTCCTTGAACAGGTGCCTGGATGGCATCTGAAAGCTGGAAGAAAATCGCATATATAAGGAAACTTGCCGTAAGTTTAAGCACATCGGCATCATTTGTATATATGCCTGCTATCTCTTGGCGGAACGCAAGGAGTATAATGCCGCTTATGAAGGCAATGCTAATGGCAGTGAATACACCCATCCAGCTGTATTGTCTTGCATCTTTTAGCCTGCCAGAACCAACTTCAAATCCTACCAATATAGTTAGGGCAGTTGAGATGCTAAGTGGAACCATATACAGGAGAGAAGCAAAATTAATAGCTGATTGATGAGCTGCAATTGTATTAGTATCATAATTACTCATTAAAAGTGTCACTGCACTGAAGATGCTTGTCTCAAAAAAAATCGATAATCCGATTGGTACACCAATCTTTAAGATTTCTTTCCATTTTTCCCATGAGACGGCATGGAATTTGCTGAGCAGTTTAAATGCGGCAAAAGGCTGATTGTGATAAACAATATGAAGTGCGGTCAACAGCATATACCAATAAGTAATACTCGTAGCATAGCCTGTACCGACACCGCCCATTTCCGGGAAAATCCAAATCCCATTAATAAACAAATAATTAAGCACAATATTGACAGGAAGTGCAGAAAGGGTAATAAACATCGTTACTTGTGTTTGCCCTAGAGCATCGATAAATGAACGCAGCACAAAATACAAGAAAATCGGTATGATGCCTGTGCTCAGTGCAGCTAAGTAATCAAACGCAATTTCTTGAACTTCCTGTTCGAGCCCCATTAGCTGCAGAACTGGCTTTAGGAAAACAGCTCCGAAAATGATTAATAGGACCGCCATCGATAGTGAAAGATAGATTGCTTGTACGACAGAAAAGCTAACCTTCGATTCTTCTTTCCTGCCAACCAGTTGAGCAACAATTGGAGGAACAGCCAGCAATATCCCGCTTAAGCCAGTATAAATAGGTGTCCATAAAGAACTTCCGACGGCAACTCCAGCCAGATCAATAGGACTGTAGTGACCAGCCATTGTTGTATCAAAGAATGTAAGCCCGAACATGCCTACCTGTGTCACTAGAACAGGCAGTAATATAACTAACATCTGCTTCAGTTTTTGCTTTGTTGTAAAGGTTTGTTTCATCATTTTTCCTCTCTTATGTTCAATAACGTTTCGATTATATCATATATAAAAGGAAAATATGGCAAAACCGCATGACTTTTTCTGCTGTTGCTTTACCCGTGAGAGAATAGCCTATCTGTATGCGTAACAGTGTTCCATTCTCCTGGTATCTCGACTTGTACAGTGCTTCTAGGTACAGAGAAAAGTACCTTCTCTTCTTCCAAAATAGTGATAATTTGATAATTAATTTCCTCTTTCGTTTGTAAATAGCCATTATAATCAGTAACTTTTGTGAAGAAGTATAGTAAAATATCGGCACTGCTGTCATTTAAGGACTCGAGAGAAACGAGAATGGTTTCAGGATGAACGCCCGGATGCTCATAGAGCACTTCTTTAATATTTGAAATAGTCGCCTGTAATTTGTTCTTTTTCGTATGAATATCAATTTTTAAGTAAAAAGAAACTTGGCGTTTGCCCATCTTAGACCAATTAATAATCGGTTCGTTAGCAAGTGTTGAATTTGGGACAGTTACTAATGCTTGTGCGAATGTTCGTACTTTTGTGCTTCTGAACGTAATATCCTCAATTGTACCCTCCACACTCGGCGTCTTAATCCAGTCCCCAATTGTAAATGGCTTTTCTGTTACCAAGACAACACCGCCAAAAAGGTTGCTGACCGTTTCCTTAGCTGCAAGAGCAATCGCAAGTCCCCCAAGGCCAAGACCAGCAATAAATCCATTTATATTAAAGCCCCATTCCTGAGCAATAATGCTAAAACCAAGCATTAGGACGAGTGTTTTTAGCATTTTTGTTATAAAAGGAACGATGATCTTATCAACATTTATATCTAGCTTGGACATAAGCTTTGGAAACAAAAGAGTTGTCACACTGCTTAAATTAAACAATCCCCATGTCAGCAGTCCGATAAAACAAGAACGGACGAGGCTGGATTCCAAGCTTACAAACATGGTTTGAAGAGGGAGAAACAGGAAGGCTAACTGCATGCCAAATACGACGAACACCCAGCGCACAGGCTTTTCGAATGCAATCAGGACAGTGCTTGCAACATGGATTTTTTTCTTTTTTGTATAAGCGAGAATTAAGGCGAAAAAATAATTAGTAAACCATTTCCGCAGCAGGAGACTTGCCCCAAACACTAATCCTGAAAATAAACTGCTTGCCCAAATATGGGTATTAAAAAAATCAATCATAAAAAAATACACTCCTATATTAGAAAGTTGTCCTATTTACTATATTAAGGGGCTATGGTAAGTATGCATGTTGAAGAAAGCTTGTAGGTTAACAAATGTATTTTACATCTATATATGGTAATATATGTATATAATAAAATGGGATATTAACATGGGGGGGATAAAATGAGACGGGCTTATTACTGCCTAGTACTACTACTTATCATTATGGCTGGCTGTCAGCCCAATGGTCTTAAAAATTTCGGTGTCGAACAAGTTATTGATAATCACGATGATATAGAAAATTTAGATGGATTAAATAGATTTATAGATAAGGTTAACAAAGAAACGGAAGCCAAACTGAATTTTGTTTCATATGGGATAGAGGGACAGCGAATGGTTGAAACATTAGCATTTAACGGAGAGAAAATTGATATTTCTGCAAGTGTTGATGGTGATTCTATTGAAGGATACGTGTGTAAAGATATTTTTGTAAAAGTGGAAGAGATGGAAAGGAAATATATATTAAGTGAATGTACAGGAAGTTCAGGCAAGAGTTATGACAATGAGCTATTGACTGTTCCAAACGATTAAATGCTAGTGGATGACAGCCTAAGTAATTAGAATAGCGAGGAAGTCCGAGTTCCTGACATGATCAGCATCAAAGCTTTTCTGTGCTCGGCCCAGCGCATGGAACTACTAAAGTGGAAATTATTTCCTTGTCTGGTTGAGGATATTAAAAAACAGTGATAACAATACCTTTAATTGTTTAATCAAAAATGCTCAGGATAATATCCTGAGCATTTTTGGCCAACTTTTATTATTATGCCTCCATCAGATCGTCTGTCTGTTCCTGGTTAGAGCGCATTGTATATAGAGTGAATACATCTTTTGGAACTTCAAATAATTCGTAGTTGACCCCAGTTTCTTCCTTGAGTTTTTCTACAATTGATTTTCTGGACTCATTCGCATGAACTGCATAAGGGAGCTTTTCAGCTGCTTTAATGGAACGGAGATTATGCTCTCTAATGCGCATTAAGATACTGTTTATATTAAGCTCAAAGAAGGCTTCTGAAAAAAACAGTTCCTTGGCTATTTTATTGTATCCTTTTCCGTGATAAGGTTTGCCTATCCATGTTCCCAAAAACCCAATGCCGTCTTGAATATCATAAAGATTGATTGTTCCGATCGGATTATGCCATTCATCAAGAATGGTACGGGAGATCAGTTCACCTTTTTCTTCAGCTTCTATCGTCTGTTTTGTGATAAATAAATATTCTTCATATGATGCTGCCTTTTGGCGGACAAATGGAAATACATCAGGATGTTTCATCAATTCAAATAGGACAGCGCAATCTTCCAATTCACGTTTTTTCAGCATAAAAATACCCTCCTTATACATGAGGGCAGTGAATACAAAGGAAAAACAAAGCTGCCTCCGCCCTCGAAATTTTTTATCAACTTGTAGCTTGTAAAAAATTTCGGGGTGGGAATCGAACCCACTAGAACCTTGTGAGGTGGCGCACCATTTGCCTTCCCTATATTTTATTTATTGTTTTACTGCAATAACTTCGTACTGCTTCTATTGTACAAAAAAATCCTTAAAAATAATATAGGTAATTGTAATGTTCTTGTAAAGACTTTATTTATTTTTTTTGCGAAATTGTAGAAGAATATAGGCGCCGAGCAACACTACAGCTCCAATGATAATAGGTGTAATGTATGGCTTTGCGTATGTCTCAATATTTTCCCAATGATCACCTAAGCGTATTCCAAGGAGCAGAAACAAAACCGTCCACGGGATAATTGCTGCAGTTGTATAAAGGGTGAATTGACCAATTGGCATTCTAGCAAGCCCTGCCGGAATGGAGATAGCATGCCTGACAACAGGGATAAAGCGTGCTAGAAAAATCATGCCCGTCCCATATTTAAGAAACCATTTTTCTGATGCATCCACATGAGAACTTTTGATTAAAATATACTTTCCGTACCTGTCGATAAATGGTCTTCCGCCATAATAGGCAATCCAGTATAAGAATAGTTGAGCAATTGTTCCGCCAATCACACCGGCAATGAGGGCACCGAAAAAATTAATATGGCCAGTATGGATTAAATAGCCTCCATAGCTCAAGACAATTTCACTTGGTATGACTTCGACCATCAAGCCTAAAGCTATACCTATATAGCCTAAGGATGATAAAAATTCAAAGATTGTATGTACTAATTCAGACACTTACATCTCTCCCGCTAATTGAAAATAGTTGTATTTTATTTGTAGAATAGACAATCATTAGTATACATGACGACAATGTAAAAATGAAATAAGAAATTAGGATGAAAGATTAATGGGGTAATTAATTCCTTCCGCAATAATAGTCGATTTATCTTAAAAATAGCTTATCTTCCGAATTAAAAAAAGGGCTAAAAAACTGAAACATATTCATGCTATGCTCGTATATAATAAAGACAACATATTATTTATACCCAAAAGGGAGGACAAAATGAATTACAACAAAGAAGTAACTCATGATGAAAGAATATTTGCCATGCTTATTTATGTTTCCAGTTTTTTTACGACATTTATCGGCCCATTAGTCATTTATTTGATAAAAAGTGATTCGGAATTTGTAAAATATCATGGAAAAGAGTATTTTAATTTCCTAATTTCGTATGCGATATACGGAATTGTCAGCTCTCTGCTGATGTTTGTGCTTGTTGGCTTTGTTCTTATGCCAATTGTTGCAATTCTATGTTTCATCTTCACAATAATAGCTGCTATTAAGTCATATGAAGGCACTGACTATCGTATTCCGCTTATTATCCGTTTTATTAGGTAAACGGAAATGAGACTTCTTCTTAACGAATGAAGTCTTTTTTTTTCCTTTCATACGTTTAATCGATTATGATAGTTAAGAATGAAGGTAAGAGAAAGAAGGATAGAAATGAATGAAAATGTAGGTTTGGTGCTCGAAGGGGGAGGCATGCGCGGGGTTTATACTGCTGGTGCTCTTGAGTGCTTTCTAGAGCATAATGCTTTTTTCCCGTATGTAATTGGTGTTTCAGCAGGAGCAAGCTATGGGGCCTCTTATATGTCTCAACAAGCTGGCAGAAATAAAAAGGTCAGCCTCGATTATGTTACAGATCCGAGATATATGTCATGGCGGAACTTTCGGCAAACAGGTCAATTCTTTGGGATGGACTTTATTTATAACCAAATCCCGAACAATATGGTACCGTTTGATTATGAAGCTTTTTATGCTAATGAGGCGGAGTTTAAGATTGGTGCTACAGATATTCAAACAGGCGAAAGTATCTTTTATGGAAAAGAAGATTATAAAGATGAACTGCTTAAAGCTTTAGAAGCTTCGAGCTCTTTGCCGTTTTTAGCACCAGTAGTTGATTTTAAAGGCAGGAAGCTGCTCGATGGAGGCATTTCTGATCCTATCCCCTTGAAATTGGCACAAAAGGATGGCAATACAAAAAATGTCGTTATCCTAACTAGAAATTTAGGATACCGTAAATCTAAATCACGGTTTGCTTTTTTTGTAAAACGGAAATATCCGCAATTCACAGGATTGCAGCAAGCAATGCAAGCAAGATACAAACTATATAACGAAACACTTGAATACGTCGAGCAAGAAGAGAAAAAGGGCAATATCTTTGTGATAAGACCGCAGGAAAAGCTTATTGTAGGGCGTATGGAAAGAGATCACAAAAAGCTTGAGAACTTATATATGCAAGGCTATCGCGATGCGAAGAAAGCGCTGAAACGGATGAAAGAGCAAGCATTTATTTAAATTTATTATTAGAAAACCCAATGGAAATAACTTTTCCGTTGGGTTTTCTGTTTAAGGAAAGCTGTTAATAACCTAATACTTTCATTTTCCCTATTGCCATAAATTCTCGTAAAGTAAGCGGGATAACGACAGATGCTGGTGTTTTTGCTGCAAGAGGATAGGCCAGCATGCCTTTTTTTTCAGCAATTGTGACAGCTCTGTATAGGTGGAAATCACTGCTTGAGATAACTGCTTCTTTTATATTGTATAAATCAATGCTGTTTTGCAGGTTTTCATAGGTGGAGGTGGACTTATCTTCCATTAGTATCCTATCTTCTTTCACATTCTGTTCGAGCAGATAGTTTTTGAGAGCTGCAGCCTCTGTTATGTTTTCGCCATTACCTTTACCGCCTGTGACAACTATTTTTGCTTGTTTATTATTGTTCCAGTAGAGAATAGCTGCGTCAGCCCGGTTTTTTAACACGTTCGATAACTCATCGCCATTCACCTTTGCCCCGAGGATAATGATATATGGAATTCCTTCAGGCGGACTGATAGAAGCGGTTCTTTTCATCTTCACGTAATAAAAGGATGTAGAAGCTATCAGCAGAACAGTACAGAAGATAATAGCGATTTTCACTTTTTTCAAATTTTATCACTCCAATCAATCATAGATGATAGAGGCAGCTAATAGAATATAGAATACTAGATTATAACGGAAATTTTCAGTAAGGAGCCATGTTTGTGATGAATATAGAAAAGTACTACAGACAATCAGCCACTGCCTTCTTAAACGCAAGCCTTATTAGCTGCATCCCAGTAATCTTATTTATGGCATTATTCATTAGCGTAAAGCTGAATCGTCTATTTCTTATCCTTATCATACCATTTTGCTTATACAGCATTACCGCTTTTGCCTCTTACTTGATTCAAAGGCGCCGCTGTGAGAGCCTTACTCATACATTGGAGGAAGCAAAAGGTACTTCTATCCTCCAATCGCGAACGGTTCTATTATCCTTTTTGCCCGCACCGTCTTTAAGGATGCTGATATTTGACAGTGACGGTACTGTCCTTGGTGAAATAAGAGATGAAAAATTTGCGTTATTCAGATGGTACTTGCCGCCGTTTTTGGATATGCTCACTCCAAAAACATATGGATTTTATAATGGAGAAAACATGCTTCAATATCAGTTTACGGTGAGAAAACATTCGGTAGAAATCAAAAACAGAAAAAAACAGCTTATCAGCAAAATGGAAGAAAACAAAGCGGACAAATCAACAAAATCCTTTTATAAATACGACAAAAAAGAGCTAGTTTTGAAAAGGTCTCTTGCTTTCACTGATTATAATTTAGTGGATGAAAGAGGTCTGGTACTTGTTAGTGTTAAAAAGGGCTGGATGCCAAAGGATTGGCAGAAGCGATTTCTAGACCCAAATCATCCTGTTGTTTCCATCCATCATTCTGCTTCAAATAAGGATATTATTCATATTTATGCCATATTAGCGAAAATATTTGCCTATAAAGACCATTAAAAATGTTAAAAATACCCTTAGCTCTTTTAAAACCGATTAATTAAGGAGTGGGAAATAAACACGGGGAGGGAGGGCAATGCCTTAATAAGCTATAGGCTGGCAAAAGGTTTGCCAGCCTTAGCCATTTTATTCAAATCTTTTTAGTACAATAGCCGAGTTATGTCCACCGAACCCAAAGGAATTAGATAAACCAATCGATAGCGCCGTTTTTCTAGCCTGATTTGGTACATAGTCCAAATCACAGTCCGTATCATTGATTTTCAAGTTGATTGTTGGCGGAATGAGTTGATGCTGAAAACTCTTAATAAGGGCTACGGCTTCTGCGCCGCCTGCCGCTCCTAACATATGGCCGAGCATGGATTTATTTGCTGTTACGGGAGTTCGATATGCATCCTCGCCAAACAATCTTTTTATCGCTAACGTTTCTGACAAATCTCCAACCTTTGTGCTCGTTGCATGGGCACTTATTACATCTACTTCTGAGGTAGATATATTGGCCTTTCGCAACGCATTTTTCATTGCTGTATATGCACCTATACCCTCAGGGTGGGATGCAACCATATGATAGGCATCAGAGCTTGCTCCGTAACCAATTACTTCACCAAGAATAGGTGCGTTGCGTTTAAGTGCATGTTCCAATGATTCAAGTACTAAAATGCCTGATCCTTCACTCATGACAAATCCATCTCTTCCCTCATCAAAAGGACGGCTAGCAAGCTCTGGTTCCTCGTTGTGTGTCGACAATGCTCTTGCATTACCAAAACTTGCTAGTGATAATGGAGAGATTGCGGCTTCCGCGCCACCAGCAAACATAATATCTGCATCATCATTCCGAATTGCGTTAAAAGCTTCCCCAATTGATGTATTACCAATTGAACATGCAGTGACAGGGGAAAGAGAAGGGCCTAATGCCCCTAAACGTATGCTGATTTGCGCCGCAGCTGCATTGGAAATCATCATCGGCACTAGATTAGGACTGACCCTGTGGGGACCTCTGTCATTTAAGATATTCACATTATCAATCAGCGTATTTAAGCCGCCGATTCCTGAACCGACATAAACTCCGAGTCTTTCTTTGTCCACACTCTCCAAATCGAGTTCCGAGCTATTTAAAGCTTCTTCTGCTGCCGCTAATGCAAATTGGGCAAAGCGATCTAGTTTTTTCGCTTCTTTTGCCCCCCATCTGCCTTCTGCATCAAAATCAGCAACCATTCCTGCTATTTTAGTTTTGGAATTAGATACATCAAACTGTTCAATTCTGCGAATGCCAGATTTACCGCTAGAGAGATTCTCCCAAAACTGGCTAACATTATTACCGATTGGTGAAATGATACCCATTCCTGTCACAACGACTCTTTTCATTTTACATTCCTCCAAAAGCTTGTTTTTTTCTTTATTTTATCGTTAACTTATCCTATTACAAGTTGTAGTTTATCCTAGTATAAATACTACTATCTTAAAAAAGGGAGTGAAAAGGATGAACGATGAAATTAGATTACGTGCCCTTTCCGAATTCTTAAAGACGAAGCGGGCAAAGCTTCAGCCCGGCGTAGTTGGATTGCCCTCTGGAGGCAGGAGGAGAACAACAGGGCTGCGCAGGGAAGAAGTAGCACAGCTTGCTGGAGTGAGCACTACCTGGTACACATGGCTTGAGCAAGGCAGGGATATCAAAGTGTCGATTTCTGTATTGGAAGCAGTGTCAGATGCATTGAGATTGAACAAGGATGAAAAGAGATATTTGTTTGGACTGGCCATGGAGGAGACAACAAACGCTGACATCCCGGTAGGGGAAGGGGAATTGATTACTCCTTCTTTAAGGAGAATTTTAAAAGAACTCCACTACTGCCCTACAATCATTACAGATAGAAGAAGTTACATCGTTGGCTGGAACGAAGCTGCAGCACAAGTTTTTTTGGATTTTAATATGCTTGCTGTGGAGAACCGGAACTTAATTGAACTGTTGTTTTCCAGGAAGGAGTTGAAAGCCCTAGCGGTTAACTGGGTTCATTTTGCCAAAGGGTATCTTTCTATCTTTCGCACGTACTTAGGGCAATATATGGCAGATGACTGGTACTCAGAATTTATCAGCAAAATGATTGATAAGTATCCTGATTTTGAAGTGATGTGGAATGAAAGTGAAGTGAGCTCAGCTCCTGAGGTAATGATAGAATTCCGTCATTCCAAGGCTGGTAAAATGCTGTATAACCTGACTTCATTACAGGTCCATGGTATGAATGATTTAAGGTGCAGCATTTATACACCTGTCGATGGATCTGGAACAGAGGAAAAGCTGAAGCAACTGCTTAAAAGAGAGAGCAAATATTCATTGTGAAACAATATCCCTTCATATAAAATGAAAGAAAAAAGATGGTAAAGGTGAGTGCAACATGATTGACGGCTTTCTAGTAAACGGTTTCTTTCTTTTTTTGTTTTGCTGCTTTATCCCGCTGTTACTTGTGTTCCAGTATGGCAAAATCGATAAGAAGAAATTGCTCCTCATCATATCTTCTTCTGGTGCAATCATAGCATGCATTTGTTTCCCCATTAAAGTTGGCAATGGTTTTCTATTTGATTTACGCCTAGTTGCACAGATTTTCGGTTCCTTGTATGGAGGTCCTGTTGCAGCTGTTATTTTGGCGCTAGTTAATATTTCATTTAGAAGCCTGTTTGAGGGGATGGGGGTTGTAACAACATTGTTTATAGCTCCTCTTCATTTAATTGTCTTGATAGTTGTGCGGAACTGGTTTTTACAGCTAGGCACCCGACAAAAGATTGTATACGGCTTTATTGTCGGTTTAGTTTCTGCATTTCTTACTATCTCGGTAATTTCGGTAGCAGCAGATATAATCATACCAGGAAAACTAGTCTTGCTTTATGCCCTGCTTCAATCGTCTGTACTAGCATTGATTATTTATATAGTAGAGGTTATCCAGAAACTTTGGACCGTACAAAATAAAATATTTCATGCTCAAAAGATGGAAACAGTCAGTCAGCTGGCAGCTTCCATTTCCCATGAAGTTCGCAACCCGCTGACATCTGTAAAGGGTTTTATGCAGCTGCTGCAGGAAACAGCATTGAATGATAAACAAAAAAATTATTTGGATATATCAATAAGTGAGCTTAATCGGGCCGTTAATGTGATAGAGGATTATTTGGCATTCGCTAATCCAAATCCTAGAGGTGGTTTAGAAGCTTTAAATGTTGAAGAGGAAGTACAGCGAATCGTAAAGGTTTTGCATCCCCTTGCTAATAAGAGCTCCATCTACATAGAGATGGAGGTAAGCACGATCCATATTAAGGGCAATCAGCAATATTTCAGCCAATGTCTAGTGAACATATGTAAAAATGCGATAGAGGCAATGGAGGAACATTCTCGCGGCATACTTACGATAAAGACAAAAACAGAAAAAGAGGAGGTCGTAATCTCTATAATTGATACAGGTATCGGCATGAGTAAAGATGAAGTGTCCAGATTAGGAGAACCTTATTATTCCACAAAAGGAAAGAATGGTACTGGCCTTGGAATGATGTTTGTATATAATTGTATAAAAGAAATGGGTGGAAGCATTCAGGTTAAAAGTGAAAAAGGTATCGGCACCCGATTTGATATTAGGCTTCCCTTATTATATCCTGCTAAATTAGAAAAAACGGATCATGCTTCATGATCCGTTTTTTCAGTACATTCTTAAATATAATTTAATCAAACTGCCACTTATATTTTAGGCTGGTTGCTTAGCCTATCAATAACTTTCCGCTTTCTGTAGAACATCTCCCCAGTTTCAGCTATGTCGTGAATCATGGAGCGATTGGAAAAGGCACCAAACACGATACCGAAAACCGGCACCATTTGAAAAAGCTTTTTCCAGCCAAAGGCATCCCGATATGCAAAGACAACTTCTTTCCAGCCTTGCATTTCAAGGACGACTTCCCTTTGGACCTTATCGGAGTTATCGTCGAAATGGGAAAGTTGATTCAGAATAGCATTCTTACCCATAACATCAGCAGATACATATTGTAAGCATTTGATTATAAAGATTCGCTCTTTTTTCTCATTTGGGTTATAGCCATAACAAATAGCGATATCTTGAAGAATCTTAATTTGCATGGACAAGAGCAGGGGGATATCAATCCCTAATGTGAAAAGCCCCCCGATACCAGTGCTTGCCCCTTGTATTGTCGCAATATTTTTACGGCTTTTTGTCAGCTTCTCCACAGCCGCTTTCATTTCAGTCAGCGGTAGATCCTTTACTTCATCAAAATTCTGTATGTTAAGATGCTTATAATATTTTTTAGAGGAAGTAATATCACTCAGCAATTTTCCACCGCTCTGGATGTAGTTCCCCATTTCATCGAGCAGCTGGCCGATTTTATTTTGAATAAAAGCTGGGGTTAATTTATCAATAAGTTTGAATGGCAGTCGGCTTAGTTTTTCCCAAAACCAAAGTCCACTTTGATCCTTCTCCCATTTTTCAACTTCTTCTAGTTCTTTTAATAAGTAAGCTTCATTTTCTTTCATACATTACTCCATTCTTATTCATGTTTATTCGGTTGTTTATTGTTAATACGCACATACTATAAATAAGTTGCACTTATTTTTAAAAACTGTTCTTTAAAAATACAAAACAGAGTAGTTGCATTATACGAATATCTAGTGTAAACTAGCAACAATTAAATAGTAAAGGACCACAAGTTAGTGGTCGCCTTCGGGGTCGGGTGAAATTCCCAACCGGCGGTGATGAGTTTAAATACTCTAAGCCCGTGACCCGGCTTATGAATAATAAGACGGTGGATTTGGTGAGAAACCAAAGCCGACAGTAAAGTCTGGATGGGAGAAGGCAAACGAAAGCTTCTGTATTTCTTCATGGAATATAGTGTGTTTCGCATGAACAGGTGTATTATCAGGTACGTTTTTTTGATGATGACTGAAAGTCAAAATCAATCAAAAATTGCTGCTATTTTTTGGCGTATCCTTTAAAAATATAACCGCTTATTTGTTGTACAATCTCCCGTATAAATTTTTATACGGGATTTTTTATTTTTTCTAACATGTAAGAGAGCATTGCATTATTTCATGAAGGATTGGTCAAAATGAAAAAAACTGGTCTACATACAGCAGCGGTTTAGTTTTTATTCACTTTTATAAAAAAACAAGCATGGCTTTTAATAAAACGCCCCGAATATGGTGTAAAGGCAGCTATTTAATAAAAAAACCACAATATTAAAAGAGAGGAGGAAACTTTTTGTTTACTGGAATTGTCGAGGAAACGGGTGTAGTGAAAAATATCTCTAAAACTGGAAAAACTCTCGTCCTTGCCATACAGGCTAAAGTCATCATGGATGATATAAAATTAGGGGACAGCATTTCCGTAAACGGAGTCTGTCTTACGGTAACAAGCTTCAGTTCAAATGAATTTATGGCAGATGTTATGCCGGAAACATTCAAGGATACGTCCCTTTCCCGCCTGGCAAATGGTTCACTTGTAAATTTGGAAAGAGCTATGGCAGCAAATGGCAGGTTTGGTGGGCATTTTGTGACAGGTCATATAGATGGTATTGGCAGAGTATTGGAAAGAAAAGCCATCGAAAATAGTATCAGTATGGAAATAGAAATACCAAAGCAGTTCTCTCATCTCGTTTTAGAAAAGGGTTCGATTGCAGTGGACGGAACAAGCCTGACAATCTTTGAGACGAAAGGCAATTCTGTAGGTATTAGTATAATTCCTCATACGTCCTTAGAGTCGGTAGTCGGCAAGAAGCAAGTTGGAGAGATTGTAAATCTTGAGTTTGATATGATGGCAAAATATTTTTATTCTTTTATGAACAGAGATAAGGCAGACAGCAGTCTTGTAAGCAATATAACCCCTAATTTTCTGAAGGAAAACGGCTTTTATTAAGACATTATTATCAACATAAAGAAGGGGGAATTCATATGTTTCATACAATTGAAGAAGCGTTGGAAGATTTGAAGGCAGGTAAATTAATTATTGTAGTAGATGATGAAGACAGGGAAAACGAAGGAGATTTGGTGGGTGTTTCCGACTTAGTGACACCTGAAATGATAAACTTCATGGCTAAAGAGGGCAGGGGACTTATCTGTGTTCCGATTGAAAAAGAGCTTGCAGACAGCCTTGAGCTTGCACCGATGGTTAGCAAAAACAATGATCCTCGAGGTACAGCATTCACCGTCAGTATTGACCATAAGGAAACAACAACAGGAATCAGTGCATTTGAGCGGGCACTGACAATTGAAAAAATGGTAGGTGAAAATGCGCAAGCCAATGATTTTACTAGGCCAGGTCATATTTTCCCTCTAATCGCAAATGCTGGGGGAGTACTTTCAAGGAATGGTCATACAGAAGCTGCGGTTGACTTGGCAAAATTGGCCGGCCGTTTTCCATCAGGTATTATCTGTGAGATTTTGAAAGAGGACGGGACGATGGCTAGAGTTGATGATCTAAAAGTAATATCTCAAAAGTTTGACCTGAAAATGATTACGATAAAAGAATTAATAGAATATAGACTAAAAAGAGAAGAAGCAAAGGAGACAGTATAATGACAAGAATATTTGAAGGTAATTTAATTGGAAGCAACTTAAAGGTGGCCATCATCGTTTCAAGATTTAATGAGTTTATTACAACGAGACTATTATCAGGTGCTGAAGATGCTTTGAAGCGCCATGGTGTTGAAGAAGAAAATATTAATGTTGCATGGGTGCCTGGTGTATTTGAAATTCCTCTTGCTGCGAAAAAACTTGCAGAAACAAATAAATACGATGCCATTATTACTTTAGGTACAGTCATTCGCGGAGCGACTCCCCATTTCGATTTTGTCAGCAATGAAGTGGCTAAAGGAGTAGCAAGTACGTCTCTAGCAACAGGAGTGCCGATTATATTTGGTGTGTTAACAACAGAATCAATTGAACAAGCGATTGAGCGTGCAGGTACAAAAGCCGGAAATAAAGGCTGGGAAGCAGCGGTTAACGCTATTGAAATGGCAAATCTATATAAAGAACTGGTTTAACATATAAAATTATTGTTAATTTTTTGGCCAAATCCTTCTTCGGTAGCGGGGAGGGATTTGGCCAATTATATTGTAAAAGGATTGGCAAAGTAATGGAAATCTGCTATTATATTCAATTGTGGCTTACCTTTTGACCAGTTAATTATTGGACTAAGTTTATTTGTCTGCTAAAAACGAATCTTTAGGTTATGCGGGTAGGGAGAGGGCTATATTTAAACAGGTTTAACAAATGAAAAACTATATAACAGATTTCTTTAAAATGAAAGAAAGCGATGCAACTTTCAAAGGGGAATTTTTCGCAGGACTGATTGGCTTTTTTACAGTTGTCTATATTGTTGCTGTAAATTCGCTTATTTTATCAGAGGCTGGAATTCCACTCGAAGCAGCCATTATCGCGACCATCCTCACATCTGTTTTCGGATGTTTTTTGATGGGGTTTCTAGGGAATGTACCGGTGTTGCTTGTTCCGGGAATGGGTATTAATGCGTTATTTTCGTATACAATTGTCCAGTCAATGGGATTGAGTTGGCAGGAAGCGCTTGCAGTGGTGTTTGTTTCTGGACTTTTGTTCATGCTGATTGCATTTACCAAGCTAGCAAGCATCGTAAGCCAATCAATACCAAGTTCCCTTAAAGAATCGCTCACAGTCGGACTTGGCTTATTTTTGATGCTTATTGGCCTCGAAAAGGGCGGAATTGTCCAAAAAGGCAGTAATTCCATTATTGCACTGGGGTCCTTTAATGATTTGCATGTACTGGCTACTGTCATTACTTTACTCATTAGCATTATTCTGTTTTTGAGAAATGTTAAAGGAAACTTCCTGATTACTATCCTAGTCGGAACATTGATTTCATGGATGTTCGGTTTGATAGACACAGGAACTGCGGGTGAATCAGTACAATTAAAGGATTATTGGAGTGTATTTGGTCATATGTCCTTTGACAAGATTATTACAATACCGTTTTGGGTAGCTGTGTTTTCTTTGTCTATGGTACTAGTTTTTGAAAATATTGGACTTGTTTCCAATCATGTCCAATATATCGGGAAGCCGGAACGTTTTAAACGGGCTTTTCAGGCAAATGCTGTTTCTGTTTTTCTGTCAGGCTTATTTGGCAGTAGTCCAACTGTATCAACAGTCGAAAGCACTGCAAGCATGGCCGCAGGGGGGAAAACAGGTCTGACATCCGTAACGACAGCTGTGCTTTTCATTTGCGCAAGCTTCTTTATTCCTGTGATTAAGTTGATTCCGAATAGTGCTATCGCGCCGATTCTTATTATTATCGGTGGACTGATGCTGCAAAATATTCGTCACCTTGATTTAAAGGACTTAAGTGAAAGTTTTCCAAGCTTTTTTATTATCGCGATGATACCTTTCACATACAGCATAGCGGATGGAATGGCAATTGGATTTATTTTGTATCCAATCTTGAAAATAGCGCTCGGAAAAGCAAAAGAAGTTTCTTTACCTTTATACTTCATTTCTTCCTTGTTCTTAATAAATTTTGTCCTTCAATATACACACTGATAATAACTGGCTTCTATGGGTTACTAACCTATGGCAGCCAGTTTTATTGAAATATTAGGGGAAATCTGCCAAATGATTTTGGGTTGAGCAAAATTACCTATTATAATAGAGTATATAGTCACTTTTTAAAAATACTACAGAGTTCGACAGCCTTTGAAGGCCTTGTTTATTAGAATAATACTAAATATTTGAAATGAGTAGAAAAGAAGTTCGGAGGTATTTCAATGGAAGTTTTTGTGGCTAGGCAGCCGCTGTTCAATAGAATGGAAGAAGTATACGGTTATGAATTATTATACCGAAATAATGAGGTCAATGTGTTTCCTAATATAGATGGAGATCATGCGACAGCGGATGTGATTATAAATAGTTTTCTAAATATAGGCATTGAGAAATTATCCGATGGAAAGCCTTGTTTTATCAACTTTACAGAAAACCTTTTGGATTTAGGGCTGCCTACATATTTTCAACCGAGAGAAATCGTGATAGAAATATTAGAAACTGTCGAGCCGAGCAGAAAAATAATTAATATTTGCAAGGAATTAAAGGCGTTGGGTTATAAAATTGCGCTGGATGATTATATTTTTGACAATACAAATCCATATGCCTATGAATTACTTATAACGGCAGATATCATAAAAGTTGATTTCATGAATACGGATGAAGATGCAAGGACTGAAATTGAAACCCTCGCCAAACAGCTTGGAAAAGAAATGGTAGCAGAAAAGCTTGAGACAAGGGAAGAATATGAAACAGCGAGGGCTGCCGGTTATCATTACTTTCAAGGCTACTTTTTCTCAAAGCCTTCCATCATGTCTACACATGATGTACCTGCTTATATTCATACGTATTATGGTATTTCAAAACATATTCGTTCAATCAACCCAGATATCGATATGATTTCTAATTTGATTGAACAGGATATTTCTTTATCGTACAAGCTCTTGAAATTAATAAATACATTAGGTTTTGGCCTTAAGCATAAGGTTACAAGCATCAGGCAAGCGATTGTACTTATTGGATTAATGGAACTGCAAAAGTGGCTGTACGTTCTGGCAGTAAGAGAAAGAGACTGGAATAACGGTATTTCCTATGAGGTGATGTATAACTGTCTTATTCGAGCGAGAATGTGTGAGTCTGTTGCTAATCTTATTCCAGGTAAAACAAATACCTCCGGACATTTTTTGACAGGTATGTTTTCCTTAATGGATACTATCTTAAATCTCGATATGGAGGAAATTTTAGTCCAAGTTCCTCTAGATGAAGCGATTATGGATGCACTTTCAGGGGAAAGCAATACACAAAGAGATGTGCTTGACCTAGTACTTGCAGTCGAAAAAGCAGACTGGGCCCATATTAGCAAAGGCTGCAGAAAGCTAAAGATTGAAGAAAAGGATCTGTTTAAAGTATATGCAGAATCCCTTAACTGGGCGAAAGAGCTTATGGAAGACAAAAAAATCTAATTTAGTTAGAGCCTGCGTCTTAAGCGAAAGCTTAGGACGCAGGCTTATTTATTTAGCGAAGGTTTGTAAATCAATAGTTTTATGATTGCAAGAAGGCAACTGCAGAAGTACAATGTAAGAAATAAGTTAACGGTTGGGGGAAATACAAATGAACATAAAAATAACTAAATGCCACGGAAGCGGAAATGACTTCCTTATTATAGATGAGATTTCAACCAGCTATTCCTTTTCAGAAGAGGATCGTGCAAATTTGGCAATTGCCTTTTGTAATCGTGAATCCCAATTAGGCGCGGATGGAATATTGTTTGTTCTGCCTAGTGCCAAAGCAGATGCACGCATGAGAGTTTTTAATGCAGACGGGTCAGAAGCTTCTATGTGCGGCAATGGTATCCGCTGTGTTGCTCGCTATGTTTGTGAACTTCTTAATGTGAAGGAAGCAGTTATTGAAACAATGAAGGCAAACCTGGAAGTTAAAAACGAAGCCGATATCTTTCCGGAAATCCCAACATATTTAGTGGAAATTTCTCCAATTTCCTTTCAAACAGAGGATTTGCCATTACGTATAGATCAGGAGACGCTTTTAAACGAAAAGATAGATAGTCTTCATTCTGAGCTTACATTCACTGCATTAGCTGTTCCCAATCCTCATCTTATTACAATTGTCGACAAGGCGACAATAGAATCATCTGTGCAAGAAGAGATAAGCAGTTATGTTAATGGACCTAATGAACTCCTGCCTGATGGAGTGAATGTCAGTTTCGTTTCCATATTGGACAAAGGCAGCATTTATGTCCGAACATATGAACGTGGAGTAGGCTTTACAAATGCATGCGGTACAGCCATGTCTGCCTCTACTTTAGTATCCATCTTGAATGGCTTTAATAGTACAGGTGAATCTATTGAGGTATATAATAATGGTGGGAAAGTTCGCTGTTATGTCCATGAAAATGATGGGAAATATCGTATCGATCTAATCGGCAATGCAACATATGTATACGAAGCAAGCGTCGAAGCAGATCTTAACAAACTTAGTGATTTTGTCTTAATCGACAGAAACATTAATGAGAAGGAAGCAGCTCAATACAGCAAGCTGCAGGAAGCAGCCCAAGCATACTTAAAAGAAAAGCTTGTCTAAAAAATTTGTCTGGAAGCCAAGTCCTTCCAGACAAATTTTTTAATTGGTAATAATCTTTTACTATTGGAAGAATCTAAAATCAGAATGATAGTATTTTTTACTCCTTTTCTTCAAAAAATAAGTGCCTACCCCAAAAGGAAAGGAAGTAAAACATGACAAAATTATTGTATATTACAGCACATCCGCATGACCATTCGCAATCCTTCAGTATGGCTGCAGGACAGGCGTTTATTGATTCATATAAAGAGCAAAATCCTAATGATGAGATTGTTCATATCGATTTGTATAAAGAAAACATTCCGCAAATCGACAGTGATGTGTTTAGTGGATGGGGTAAACTACAATCAGGTAAAGGTTTTGATGAGCTTTCAAGTGAAGAAAAGACGAAAGTGAGCCGATTGGCTGAATTAAGCGATCAATTTGTCGGCGGAGATAAATATGTTTTCGTCACACCGATGTGGAATTTCTCTTTCCCTCCTGTAATGAAGGCGTATATTGATTCTGTTGCTGTTGCAGGTAAGACATTCAAATATACAGATCAAGGCTCTGTTGGATTGCTGACAGATAAAAAGGCGCTTCACATTCAAGCGCGCGGGGGCATTTATTCAGAAGGTCCTACAGCAGATTTAGAAATGGGCCATCGTTATTTAACTGCTGTTATTAAGCACTTCTTTGGTGTGCCAACATTGGAGGGGCTGTTTATTGAAGGCCATGCAGCAATGCCTGATAAGGCTCAGGAAATAAAGGAAAATGGAATAGCAAGAGCAAAAGATTTAGCGAAGACTTTTTAATTGACTGGAGCTGCCTTTTTTAGCAGCTCCATTTTTTTATGGTATAATTTGTTATATAAAGTAATGCATAATCAAGGAGGTAAAGGTCTTTATGAGTTCTTTTATTGTGTACCTTATTATCGCGTTAGCAGTTGCAGGAGATTTTTTCTTGTTGGATAGGAACCGTAAAAGATGGGGCTGGATGGATAAATGGTCTAACAAGGGTAAAGTATTGTTTTTTACTGTCATTTTACTTTCATCTGTTGTTATGTATTTTGGGTTGAGTATAAAGTATATTTGAGTCTCAAACAACTGTATTAGATACCTAATTAAACAAAACGCTGGGATAGGTGTATTTATTTCCGCTTTAGTGGTTCGGTTCCATGCACCGGGGCGAACACATAAAATGCTTCTCGCACCTCACGATAGTGTCTTAGACCTTTTTTCACTAATTTAAGTAGGTGTCTCACCTATTCGTTCCAATCAAATCCTTTTTTAAAACCACTTCATTTTCTCCTTGTAAAAAAATGATCTTAAATGTATTTTGTTATGTGAATTTTTCCTTATTTAACATACTAAATGAATAATATGTAACTCTCTGTTTCCTTTTGACCAAGCATAAAATCAGGTAAAAGTGGAATCTTAACGGAAAAAAGGAATGGAAAATATGAGACTAATTGTCCCTTTTGAACCTGTTATAACGGATACTGTACCTGCAGGCGACAACTGGATCGCCCAAGTGAAATGGGATGGCACAAGGATATTAGCTTACCATGAGGCTGGCGAGACTAAGCTCTTTAATCGTAAATTGAATGAAAGGACTAAGCAGTATCCAGAGCTGTTGGATACAGCTGCTTACTTTGAGGCAGACTCTTTTATTTTGGACGGAGAAGTTATTGCGTTAAAAGAAGGAAAGCCTTCATTCTACGAAGTAATGAGACGAGACCGACTGAAAAATGTCAATAGCGGTATGTTAGAACAGGTGCCGGTTACTTATATGGTATTTGACTTAATACTGTTAAACGGCGAGTACCTTACAAGTAAAACATTGGCTGAAAGGCAGGAGCTTCTAAAGAAGCACTTTAAGCCAAATGCGCATGTCCAGCTCGTTGAAAACTTCAGTGACAAAGAGGGTTTGTTGCAAGCATGCCTCAGCAATGAATTAGAAGGAGTAATCTTTAAAGATTTGACAAGCAATTATTCAATTGGCGGCAAGGACAAGCGCTGGATGAAAAGGAAAAAGCAACATGACTTGATTGCTGTAATTGGCGGTGTAACCTATAAGAATGGCGTAGCAAACTCCCTTCATCTTGGACTTTATGATAAATCTGATAAATTGATTTACATTGGAAGTGTCGGCAATGGAAAATTAACAAATAATGATTGGGCCGAACTTACAAAAATTCTTCGAACAATAGAAAAGGAAAGCTGTCCTTTTGCGAGTATGACTAACAAAGCCAGCATGGTTTGGTTAAATCCGATTCTAACAGTGAAGGTCAGCTTTCTGGAATGGATTGAAGACTTGACATTAAGGCATCCAATTATTGAAGCGTTCGTAACCGCAGATCCGCTTGAGTGCAGATTAGAAAAGGAAAACTAAAATGATTCTATTTTAGGCGTTGTATCGTTCTTTTACGAAAGATGCAACGCTTTTTTATATGTTGCAGTGGTGTTCTCCAGTAAACGGTGTTTTTTTGTTTCAAGATAATTAAAATAGGAGTACATAAGAATTTCATCTAAGGTAGTTCCTTTAAGTACTTCCATTTCTGCTTTAACTTTGTCTTCACAAATGGGCTCCTGATATATTCGCCCGTAAGTCATCGCATCATATGTGTCAATTATGCGAATCATTCGTGCATAAAGAGGTATCTCTTTGCCTTTTAAACCGTAATAACCGCTCCCGTCGATATTTTCATGGTGAAATAAAATATTATTTAAAAAGTCTTCGGAAAAAACCTGTCTGTCCTTCAACAGCTCTCTGCCATACTGAGTATGACGCTTAAATTCCGTTCTTTCAAAGTCAGTTAGCTTTTCGGTTTTGTTCAGCAAGGTACGGTCAATCTTCAGCTTCCCGATATCATGTAAAGCCCCCATATAAAAAAACTTCGCACTTGAACCCATCCCGATAAAGGTACAAAGCTGCTGCAGCTCGTCAGCAACGCGCAGGGAATGTCCTAATGTATTTCTGCAGTGCTTCAATAAGCTGAACATTAACTCCTGAATATGTTTATTCAAATCAAGATTCCTCCCATTTCAATGGTTTGCAAGCTTCCTAAGCAAGAATAGCATTTTTTTGGAATATGGTAATGTTCTCATTTGAAACGGCACGTTCTACATTTGAGATAATAACTTAATAAGATTAACTTTTATATAGCAGAAATCTAAAGGTACATCGCGATAAGAGAAGGTTTTTGGTTTTTATACTATAAAAACAAGTATAAGTGTGAAAATCACTAATATTGGAAAGCAGTATTTCATTATTGAGATGAAGCATAGACATCCTCACGGTAAAATTAAATTGTTATTATTTAGTTTCACATTTTTATTCCTAATTGTTAACACAAAAGCAAACCAAATTTTTGCGACGATCCTGCATTTGGTCATTTGTTAATTAGGAGAATGGGCTAGTGATGAAGCTGCTGCAAAGTCCTTTTGTGTCTAAAAATAATAGCATCAATGATTTCAAAGGGGAGTCAATAATCGATGGCTACAATTGCACTGTTAGACAAAAATCCGCGCGCCAGAGAGAAAATGAGACAATTATTGAGGGAAGAACAATCTTTTCGTATTGTTGCAGAAGGACAAGACGGCAGATTTGCATTGCCGATTAAGAAGGCCCATAATCCGGATGTCTTTATTATCTCCAGCTCGATGCCCAATGTTAATGGCATGGAAGCGGCCAAAGAGCTTTTGGAGGAAGATTCACAAGCGAAAATTATTATGTTGTTAGATGTGGAAGGGGAAAGAGATTTTAAAGCTTTTTTAACATCTGGTGTAATGGGTTTTGTTTATACGGAGAAAGTTGAGTCGTGGCTGAAGGAGGCTGTTCGCAGTCTCATGGCTAACAGAAATTATATGGATCCTTTTATTACGAGTGTTATGCTGGATCAATTTCGCCTTCTGTTAAAGCGGAAGGATGAAAATTTGGCTGGTCTCCATATTTTTTCAAAACGAGAGCTTGCCGTTCTCCAGCAGCTTGCAAACGGAAAAAGCAACTTAGACATCGCGGAGAATCTGCAAATCAGCGATAAGACAGTTAAAAACCATATAAGCAGCATATTGAAAAAGTCTAGTACAAAATGCCGAACTAGGGCTGTCGTCATAGCCATTAAGCACAGATGGGTCAAGCTTTAAAACGACGTTTAAAGAAATCTTGTAAAATAAATTCTCATTAATAAGCCCATTCTGCATTAATTTTATCAAATTATACAAAATAGAATATATCTTTGGCATAAAGGTGATGGGGATGAATCGATTTTATAAACGTTATTCTGACTTGATATTTCAGCTGCTTAGTGAGGAGAAATGGACCAGCTTAGCGGTACTATCAGATAAGACAGGGTTTTCCAAATCAACAATTTGGCGTGATTTGGAATTCTTGGAAACTATCCTTCCAGAAGATTGGATTTTTGAAAAGAATGAAACATTTGGAGTCAGGATCATCAAGCCGGAAAATGGGACAATGGAAGGCTTATTGGGACAAATAAGAGAAAAAAACACCTACTTGCACACCTTGAAGATCATTCTGTTAAATGACGGTGTTGATGTTTCGCAAATATGTCAGGAAGTACATATCAGCAGGTCAACTGCTTATCGGCACCTTGAAAAACTGCAGGAAGTTGTCGAGGAGGCAGAGGTGTCTTTAACCGCGAGTCCCTTCCGCTTGGTAGGGGACGAGAAAAAGATTCGGCGTTTTATTATGCAATATTTGGACTTCATGTCCTTTGAGACGAACTTTGTAAAGGAAGGTCTTGATGCTGTAAAATTTCAAGATTATTTAGTTAAACTGTTTTCTGACTTTTCGATGTCATATAGAACAGGAGCATTGCACAGGCTGACTATTATTTTGTTCATTGCCAATCATCGTGCATCAATGGGCCACTTTATTTCATATCCTGATTCAGTTTTTAACACACATGCAGGAAGTAAGTATTTTGAACTGACTAAACGGCTGTCCCCATATATGGTTAAGTGTCCACGAAGAGAGCTTCAGCTTCAGGAAATTCTTTATTTTTCTATATTTATTCTAAGTGAAGAAAGACCAATCAACCGCAATAAGCATTTACAATATATTCATAAAACAATGAAAACCGAAAGAGGCTATCCTATGGCACTCTACTTAGAAAAGCTTGATCAATTTATCGGTTTTCCAATATCGCAGGATGATATCTTCTTGTTTCATTTTTATCAGTCTTTAAAACGAATTTCTGTAGAGACAGAATTTGAAACAGAATCAGTAAAAAATTCGGCTTTGCAATATTTGAATTTTTTCGAACGAAACCAGCTCTTTCAAGTGATTGAACAGCTGGCAAGGGATTGTTTTAAACAATACTCGCTTATGTTTAAGAAGCTTGATACACTTGAGATATTTTCAATAATACAGGCTGCGGTTATAAGAAGATGGAACAAACATAAAATACAGGTGGCAGTAGTGTGCAGAACATACAGTGAAAAAGATTATATTCGTGAAATATTAACTTATCATTTTAACTGCAAACTGAAAATTTCCAGTTTGGACCCTTCCAGTTTAAATCTGTTGTATATGTATGAAGAATTTGATTTGCTTATATCTGCAGGGGAATTATATCCTGCTAATACATGCATTGAGCATATACCTAAAATCATTATTTCATCTTTTCCTACATCTGCTGAATTAAGAGAAATTAGTCTCTTCATTGAACATCATTTTTATGAAAACTTAGGAATTACTAAGGAAATGATTTATCCATTTAATGAGGATTCTATCTAAAATGACAAACAGGGCAGAAGAACTGTAAATGTTCTTCTGCCCTGTTTGTTGTGATAAACGCTTAATGTCATTGATTGTTTGATTGTATGAATGGAAGTACATTTTTTAGAGATTGTTTTTTTTTCACCTCGAAGTAATCAGCGAATGGGTTAATGTTGCTTTTTAGCCGCTTCTGTACAGTTTTCATAGTATATGATTGCGGTGTCAAGCTTTCTGTAAGCTCATCCCAATGGATTGGGCATGCAGCAAATCCTCCTTCGTTTCCTCTTATTGAATAGGGAGCAATTATCGTTTTTCCTTCACTATGCTGAATATAGTCGATATAAAGCCGGTTATTTCGATTTTTTTTCAAGCGTTCAATTGTAAATAATTCTGGTTCCATTGTCACCATATAGTTTGCGATAAATTCAGTAAAAACTCTTGCTTCTTCATACGAATATGTCTTTTCAGGAAGAGGGATATAAACTTGAATCCCTTTATTTCCAGATATCTTAATAAAGGAAATTAGCTTTAAGCCGTCAAGTATGTTTTTTAATATTTGAGCAGCTTTAATGGCAAGGGGAAAATGGTCCCTTGATGGCGGATCGAGATCAAAGACAATTTCAGAAGGCTTGCTGTCAGACAGAATTGTCTCAAACGGAATATGGAATTCAAATGCGAGCTGGTTGCCAAGCCACATAAGTGTCTGTTCATTATTGCAGACAATATAATTGATATCCTCTTTCCAGCTTGTTTGTACAAAGGGCGGTGCATAATCTGGACATTGCTTTTGATAGAAGGAATCGCCAAACAAACCGTGCGGAAAGCGGATAACTGTAAGTAAGCGGTTATGCAAGAAAGGAAGCATAACGTCTTTAACTTCCGTTAAATAGTCTATAAAATCAATTTTTCGCAAATCATTACCTGGAAATAAAGGCTTATCTGGATGGGTAATTTGGAGCTCAAGACCAATTTGTTGGAGTAGTTTCTCATATGTGCATTCCTGCCAATTCTTATTGAATAGAAACTGAACAAACACAGGTTTTTCAATTATTCCATTCTCAAAGGAAACGAATTCTAGCTCGACACAAATCCCTGGACTCACTTTTATCACATTGTCTTCTTCAGACTGTTTATTTTTCTCGAGGATACCGCATAAGGCTGTCTGCTCTTTTAATGTTAATCCTTCACTAAACTGACCGACTTTTTTGATTTTTCCATTGTCTGCAACACCTACTGAAAACAGCATATCAGTTTTTCGGTACTCTGTTATTGTAAAGGAAGCAGTATATTTCATAAGGTAGTACTCCTAACAAGTTTTTTTAAAATATAGTGTACTCTAGTGTATTTAAATCATTCATTTCCAGGATTTCATTGCATGAAAGACAGGCTCAATAGCCAACTTATTAATAAGAAACACCTTTAGTAAGTATTTTTTAGGATGGGAGATAAACGAAATGCACACAATGTGGAAAGGAAGCATTAGCTTCGGATTAGTTAATATCCCGATTAAACTGCATACAGCAACAGAGGATAAAGACATCAAGCTGCGGACCTTGCATAAAGCATGTCATGCACCGATTAAATATGAAAAGAAATGCTCTGCATGTGAAAAAGAAGTAGCACCTGAGGAAATTGTGAAAGCATATGAATATGCAAAAGGTAAGTATGTTGTTCTTGATAAAGAAGATTTGGATAAGCTTCATAAGGAAAATGAAGATAAGGCAGTAGAAATTATTGATTTTGTAAAAATGGAAGAAATTGATCCCATATATTATGATAAATGTTATTATATGTCCTCGGGTGATGGAGGTAATAAGGCTTATGGATTACTCCGTGAGGCATTAATAGAATCAGGCAAGGTTGGTATAGCCAAAATCATCATCCGCTCAAAAGAGCAGCTTGCAGTTATTAGAGTGTATGAAAATACTCTTGTGATGGAAACAATCCATTTTCCTGATGAAGTCAGGAAAGCCGAGGATGTACCTAATGTCCCCGCTGAATCCACTATAGCTAAGAAGGAATTGGAAACGGCAATTTTGTTGATTGATCAGCTAACGACAGCTTTTGATCCAACAAAGTATACAGATGAATACCGTACAGCACTTCTTGAATTAATTGAAGCCAAAAAAACGGGCCAGGAAGTTGTCACAAGCAAAGAAAAGGTGCAGACATCCAATGTCATGGATCTTATGGCTGCATTGCAAGCATCTATCGACAATACGAAACCGGAACAACCAACAGAAGAAAAAAAGGTAAAGACAAAAGCAAAAACAAGAAAAAAAGTAGCAAAAGAAGCGTAAATGCAAGGGGGATTCCCCTTTGCATACTTTGTTTTGTTTGACAAATTTCCCTTTTTAGGTAATTATGTCTACAGTTCGGTAAAATGGGGTAGTCCCCTATGATGAGAGGGAGGCGAGAGCTTTTGGATAAAACGGAACAAAAAATGACATGGAAATATGTAACCACTATATTTAGCATAATCGTTTTGTTTATCATCTTTTTTATTTTCGTTGCATCCAGAATTCAGGGAGCAGAAATTATTGCCTTTGATAAAATTATTATTGATTTCGTTCAATCTTTTCAGACTGACGCCACTACAAAGTGGACTATCGTACTGACCGATATGGGGTCAATCAAGTTTATCTCAATTGCTATTGTGGTTGGCGCAGGACTTTTATGCCTTTACAAAAAGTTTTCTCTTGCAGTATTCCTTATTTTGGCGCCGAGTCTTGGAGGCTTGCTTAACAAGTTCTTGAAATGGATTTTCAAGCGGGAAAGGCCGGATATTCTGCCGATAATTACGGAACACGGCTATAGCTTTCCGAGCGGACACAGTATGGGTTCCTTGCTCTTTTATGGAAGTGCTGCATATGTATTGTTGCATATTTGGAAGTCAGCAGGAATAAAAGCAGTTACAATTATCGTTGCCTGCCTATTTATTCTCATGATCGGTATTAGTAGAATTTATTTAGGGGTTCATTATCCAACAGATGTTGTTGGAGGCTACGCAGTTGGATTTTCATTTTTGCTAGTATGCATCTTCGTTTTCCGATATTATGAAGAGAGAAAAAATAAATAACTTATACTAAGCAGAGGTAGAAAGATGAACCAAAAAATAATACCTGCATCATCAAACTTAAAAGAATTTGAAGCCTTTTTGGAAAGTGATTATGAAGTTGGAGTCTTCCTGGAAATACATATTTCACAATTGAAAAATATCAGCAAGATGGCAAGAAATGCAGGTAAAAAAATGATTTATCATGTTGATTTAATCCAAGGATTAAAGAGCGACGACTTTGCGACAGAATTTATTTGTCAGGAATTTAAGCCGTATGGACTGATTTCTACTAAAACTTCTGTAATTCTGAAAGCCAAGCAAAAGAATGTGATTGCTATTCAGCGAGTCTTCCTCCTTGACAGTCATGCTATTGAAAAAAGCATTAAATTAGTACAACGGACAAAGCCGGATTATATTGAACTCCTTCCTGGGACAATGCCGTGGATGATTAGTGAAATTAAGGAACGGCTCGATGTTCCCATATTAGCCGGAGGTTTGATCCGAACGGAAGCTGATGTGGACAATGCGATAAAAGCTGGGGCGGCAGGAATAACCACATCAAGGAAGGCGTTATGGGATAAATAGTTTTTACTATATTTCTAGAGAAAATATTGTAAATGTGTTGACAGCGTTTTCATCGTGATATATGATGAACCTACAAGTTAATAAAACGTGTAGGAGATAAGGAGAGGCACACAGATTTTCACATTTTAATGTGATATATTTCTGTTGTGCGCTCCTTTTTTGCTGTTTTATAACTTCTTGTTTTTCAATCGGTAAAGGGGGAGATTTTGAATGTCTGCATTTTTAGGTGAAGTGATTGGCACAATGATTTTAATCGTTTTTGGGGGAGGAGTAGTTGCGGGCAGCAACTTAAAGAAAACGTTTTCTAATAATAGCGGCTGGATTGTTATAACCGTTGCCTGGGGATTAGCTGTTGCTATGGGTGCTTTCGCAGTCGGCAGTATCAGTGGTGCCCATTTAAATCCTGCAGTAACAATAGCGCTTGCTCTTAATGGCGATTTTGCATGGAGCCAAGTGCCTGAATATATCATAGCTCAAATGCTAGGAGCATTTATCGGAGCAGTTCTCGTATACTTACATTACTTGCCACACTGGAAGGCAACAGACGATCCTGGTGCCAAATTGGCTGTGTTTTCAACTGGTCCAGCTATCCCTCACACATTTTCTAACTTGCTTGGAGAGTTGATTGGTACATTCATGTTAGTCTTAGGCTTGCTTTACATTGGTGCGAATTCGTTTGCTGAAGGGTTAAACCCAATCGCAGTTGGACTCTTAATAGTTGTAATCGGTATGTCCTTGGGTGGAACAACTGGGTATGCCATTAACCCGGCAAGAGATTTAGGGCCGCGCATCGCCCACGCTTTGCTTCCAATCGCAGGAAAAGGAGAATCAAATTGGAAATATGCTTGGATTCCTGTAGTTGGACCAATTCTTGGCGGCGGTTTGGCTTCTGTATTTTATCAATATTTCTATAATGGCACAGTATCTACTTATTTTTGGCTAGTTATAATTGTAAGTATAGTGGTGTTAGTGCTTGCGTTTTTGGGTACAAAAAGCAACAATTCTATTAAAATGAAAAAAGTAGCATAAATTATATTTTTTCAGATGCTAGATTAATTTGATAATTAATTAGGGGGTATTATAGTGGAGAAATACATTTTATCTTTAGATCAAGGGACAACAAGTTCAAGAGCGATTATTTTTAACAAAAAAGGGGAAATTGTTCATACAGCACAAAAGGAATTTACGCAGATTTTTCCTAAGCCAGGCTGGGTGGAACATAATGCTAGTGAAATCTGGGGCTCCATTCTTTCTGTTATAGCAACAGTTTTGTCAGAATCAGATATTAAGGCAGATCAAATTGAAGGCATCGGTATCACGAACCAAAGGGAAACGGCAGTAGTATGGGATAAAGAAACTGGTGTGCCTGTCTATAATGCAATCGTGTGGCAATCAAGACAAACGAATGGAATTTGTGAAGAATTGAAAGCGCAAGGCTACAATCAGTTATTCAGAGATAAAACAGGTTTATTGATTGATGCTTATTTTGCCGGCACAAAAGTTAAGTGGATTCTTGATAATGTCGAAGGAGCAAGAGAAAAGGCTGACAACGGTCAATTGTTGTTCGGTACGATTGACACATGGCTTATTTGGAAGCTTTCCGGCGGAAAGGCCCATGTAACAGATTATACCAATGCGTCCCGCACATTAATGTTTAATATTTATGATCTAAAATGGGATGATGAACTACTTGAAATTTTGACAGTTCCAAAATCAATGCTTCCAGAAGTAAAACCGTCTTCTGAAGTATACGCACATACAGTAGATTATCACTTCTTTGGAAAGAATATTCCAATTGCAGGTGTAGCTGGTGATCAGCAGGCAGCATTATTCGGTCAGGCTTGCTTTGAGGAAGGCATGGCAAAAAATACGTATGGAACAGGCTGTTTCATGCTCATGAACACAGGAGAAAAAGCTGTCCGTTCCGATCATGGTTTGCTTACAACAATTGCTTGGGGATTGAATGGAAAGGTGGAATATGCTCTAGAAGGCAGCATTTTTGTCGCTGGATCTGCTATCCAATGGCTTCGCGACGGCTTAAGAATGCTTAAGGATGCAAAAGACAGTGAAGCATATGCGACGAGAGTGGAGTCAACCGACGGTGTTTATTTAGTTCCAGCTTTTGTTGGGCTTGGCACACCTTACTGGGACAGTGATGTACGCGGGGCCATGTTTGGTGTAACGAGAGGAACAACAAAAGAACATTTTGTCAGAGCTACACTTGAATCATTGGCTTATCAGACGAGAGATGTTTTGTCTGCAATGGAAGCTGATTCTAATATTAGTGTGAAAACTTTAAGAGCAGATGGAGGGGCGGTTAAAAATAACTTCTTGATGCAATTCCAGGGTGATATTTTAAATGTACCTGTCCAACGTCCTGTGATAAACGAGACAACAGCACTTGGGGCAGCCTATCTGGCAGGGCTTGCAGTTGGCTTCTGGAAAGATCAAGCTGAAATAGCTGAACAATGGAAGTTAGAAAAATCGTTTGAACCTGCGATGGAGGAAGAGAAGCGAGAAGAACTATATGCTGGCTGGAAAAAAGCAGTCAACGCTACAATGGCATTTAAAAACTGAATTTAGATAATTTAATTCTAAATACTGTGAATATATAAAATAATATGGTATAATAAAAATAAGTTAATAATTTGTCCGGAGATCAGGAGAGACCACAAAGTCGTTATCAAGTTATGGTAATGATGCTTTGTGGTCTCTTTTTTGTTGGACATTATTCGCAATTAGGAGGACATCCAAAATGAAAACCAACCGTAACTTACTGAAAAAACAACTTAAAGAAAACAAGTTTGACGTGCTAGTGATTGGAGGAGGGATTACCGGTGCTGGTATTGCGTTAGATGCATCTATGAGAGGAATGCAAACAGCATTAGTTGAAATGCAGGACTTCTCAAGCGGCACATCAAGCCGGTCAACAAAGCTCGTTCATGGCGGTCTCCGCTATCTGAAACAGTTTGAAGTGAAAATGGTGGCAGAGGTTGGGAAAGAAAGGGCGGTTGTTTACGAAAACGGTCCCCACGTTACAACACCAGAATGGATGCTGCTACCGTTTCACGCTGGCGGTACTTTCGGGAAGTTTACGACAAGCATAGGTTTAAGGGTGTATGATTTCCTTGCAGGTGTAAAGAAAAAGGAAAGACGTAAAATGTTTTCGAAGGAACAAACATTGGCCTATGAACCTCTAGTGAAACAAGAAGGGTTGAAAGGCGGCGGTTATTATGTTGAATACAGAACAGATGACAGCAGGCTAACGATTGAAGTTATGAAGGAAGCTATGGATAAAGGGGCGACTGCTTTAAACTATACGAAGGTAGAAAAGCTGCTTTACAATAAGGAAGGAAAAATTAACGGAGTATCTGTAATAGATGTTTTAACTGGAGAAAACTATTCTGTATTTGCAGATGTTGTGGTGAATGCTGCTGGTCCATGGGTAGACAGCATAAGGGAAAAAGATGGAAGCAAAAGAGGAAAAACATTGCAGCTCACAAAAGGAGTGCATCTTGTTCTTGATCAATCTGTCTTTCCTCTTAAGCAGGCAATTTATTTTGATACTCCAGATGGCAGGATGGTATTTGCTATTCCTAGAGATGGAAAAGCATATGTTGGAACAACAGACACTTTTTATAAAGAAGATCCAGTTAACCCAGCTATGACCGTTAAGGATCGTACGTATATCTTAAACGCTATCAACTATATGTTCCCATCTGTCAATGTGACTGAAAGTGATGTGGAATCAAGCTGGGCTGGAGTAAGGCCGCTGATTTTAGAGGACGGCAAGGATCCTTCTGAAATTTCAAGAAAAGATGAGATTTGGGAATCTGAGTCTGGCCTTGTGACAATCGCAGGCGGAAAACTGACCGGCTACCGTAAAATGGCGGAAACAGTCGTCGATTTAGTCAGCAAAAAATTTGCGGAAAGCGGGAAGACCTTCAGAGAATGTGAAACGAAGCATTTACCGGTATCTGGAGGAAAAGTTGGCGGATCCAGCAATTTTGACAGCTATATTGCTGGTATTGTTCCAGATGGAATCAATTCTGGATTGACGAGAGATGATGCCCAAGCAATTGCAAGAATGTACGGAAGCAATGCCCCTGTTGTTTACCAAATAGTGAAGGAGCAGATATCTGCTGCGCAAAACTTTAAAATGCCAGTGCTGTTATGGGCAAAGGTACATTATGCGATGGAGCATGAACTTGCAATGACTCCAGTCGATGTGCTGCTGCGCAGAACAGGTTTGCTGCTATTTGGTATAGGAGAAGCAGTCCAATATAAGAATGAGGTTCTGGCATATATGGCAAGCTACTATGGCTGGGATCAAGAAGAACAGTTATACTACAAGAATCAGCTGGAAATGGAAATCCTGCATGCTACTGTACCAGCCGATTTACATTCAGAACAGCTTTTAAACAAAATAATGTAAATATATAGTCACGGTAAATTCCGTGACTAATTTCTTTTTTAGGTAAACCGAATTGACAAACTGTAAATAATAGGATATGATACTTCTTGTATGTATTTGAGGTAAGAACGGAATTGATCTTAAAGAACTTGTGTAAAGTTATGTAGAAGCAAGACAACAAGGAACAGTTGATATATAGAACAAACACCACTTTAACAAATCTTCTCCAAAAATCACATTAAAATAATCTCCTTATTGCGGATTAACCCTTCCAAAAAATTATTCTAGTTAATGTTATTTTTGCCACCGTTCTATTTCATAGAACTAATTCACACTGGCACGGCCTCGGAGCCGTAAGGATGAAAGAGAGGCAGGGCTTTCATTGTTTTAGGTATGGCACAATCATGGTGCATGACCCTTAAGTATATGCCAAGAAGTACGGTTTTCTACATAGGTCTAATTATTTTCGAATAATAAAGAGATAAGATCTATCGCAAGCACGTACAAAAGAGCATCTCCCGAATTTGCGGAGATGCCTTTTTTTATTGTCGAAACATGTTTTCATGAAATTAAAGCTATGTTATGATTACGTAGTAAAAAACGATTTGTTTCACAGTGACTGACGACAATAATGGAATGAACCATATGGGAGCTGTGAAAAGTGTATAGCCGGTCGTCTGGGCAAAGGTAAATCACCTTTCTAACACAATACCTGGAGGGATATACATGTCTGAAAAAGTAATACTGGATGGAAACGTTGTAGCAAACGCTGTTAAGGAAGAACTAAGAGGGCGCATTGAAGCATTGAAAGCTAAAGGCGTTACGCCGTGTCTAGCAACAATTCTTGTCGGAGACGATTCATCTTCAGAGACATATGTACGCATGAAAGGCAATGCTTGTGCAAAGCTTGGAATTGACAGTAAAAAAATTCATCTGGATAAAGAGACGACAACAGAACAACTACTCGAGACAATACAAGCCTTAAATGAAGACAATAAGGTTCATGGAATTTTGCTTCAGCATCCTGTTCCTGGCCATATTGATGAAAGAAAGGCATTTGAAACAATTTCAATAGAAAAAGATGTGGACGGGGTAACAAGTTTTGGCTACGGACAAACTGCACTCGGCTTTGGAAAATACCCATCTTGTACACCTGCAGCAATTATGAAAATTATGGAACATTATGGTATTGAATCAAGCGGAAAACATGCTGTTGTTGTCGGCAGAAGTCCGATACTCGGTAAACCGGTATCTGCATTACTGTTAAATGAGGATGCAACCGTAACAACATGCCACTCCCGTACAAAAAATTTAGCAGACCACGTAAAGCAGGCAGACATCCTAGTGGCAGCAGTCGGTAAACCGAACTTTATTCAAGGAGACTGGATTAAACCAGGCGCTGTAATTTTGGATGCAGGCTATAATAAAGGCAATATCGGGGATGTTGATTATGAGGCATGTCTGCAAAACGCGTCAGCAATTACGCCAGTACCAGGCGGTGTAGGTCCTGTTACAATCAGCATGCTGTTGAAGCATACAGTGGATTCTGCAGAGAGCATTTAATTTAAGGGAAAAAGGTAATTGACAAAAGTCAGTATTGAATATATGATGTATATAACGCTTGTAAGTTCGGTATATGTTTTCTAAGGATAGTTGGTCATAGTTGCAAATACAGCTTATGTCCGAAAAGGTAGCGAAGCTTCACTGATTCCTAAAGATTTATATAAGTTCTTAAAGGTGTAACACAATTTTGGAGGTTTTACAATGAACACAGGTAAAGTAAAATGGTTTAATGCAGAAAAAGGTTTCGGTTTCATCGAGTCTACTGAAGGACAAGACGTATTTGTTCACTTCTCCGCTATCCAATCAGAAGGTTTCAAAACTTTAGAAGAAGGCCAAGACGTAACTTTCGAAATCGTTGAAGGTAACCGTGGACCTCAAGCAGCTAACGTTAACAAAGCTTAATAATTTTTAGATTAAAGGTGATGCCTTTCCTTAATGCATCGCCTTTTTTTAGTGTAGTACAATAGTGCTTCGCCATTCTCCACAAAACCAATCATTTTCAACAGGAATAAATCCCCTAATATTTTTTTCCAGAATGTTTTGGAACATGAAAAAAAGTGAATGGAAGTGGAGAGTATATATTTATTATTATTTATAAAAAGCTCTTGCTCCAATATTTCTCAAGATACGATTATTTAAATGCTTATTTATTTGGGCAAAATAGTTAGGGCATCCAAAATGGATGATTTCTTAAAGAAGCAATAAAGGATAGTCCTTTCTTTGCAGGTATTTAAGGCAATGAGCATTAATAAAGGAGGAAAAAGTATTGACGACTTTTTCAGATTTTAATTTAAGCAGCAGTTTAGAAAAAGCATTATCCAATATGGGCTTTGAAGAGCCAACACCAATTCAAGCACAGGCGATTCCTATTGGTCTTGCAGGTAAAGATATGATTGGACAGGCACAAACAGGAACTGGTAAAACAACAGCTTTCGGTGTGCCACTATTGGAAAAAATTGAAGTTGGCAAAGCTGTCCAAGGTCTTGTAATTGCACCTACTAGGGAATTGGCTGTACAGGTTGCTGAAGAGCTTAACCGTATCGGTGCAGTTAAAGGCATCCGTACATTGCCAATTTATGGTGGGCAAGATATTAACCGCCAAATTCGTGGATTAAAGAAAAAGCCGGAAATTATCGCGGCAACTCCTGGTCGTCTTATTGACCATATTGAAAGAAAAACAATTCGTCTACAAGACACAAAAATGATCGTTTTGGATGAAGCAGATGAAATGCTAAACATGGGCTTCATTGAAGATATTGAAAGAATCTTGAGTGAAACTCCAAAAACACGTCAAACTTTACTTTTCTCAGCAACAATGCCAAAAAGAATTCAATCTTTGGCAGAGCGCTTCATGGTGGAGCCAGAGCTTGTTAAGGTTAAAGCTAAAGAAATGACTGTTACAAATATTGAGCAACACTTCATCGAGGTGCAGGAACGTCAAAAGTTTGATGTGCTTTGCAGTCTTCTTGATATCCAATCACCAGATCTTGCGATTGTATTCGGAAGAACGAAAAAACGTGTTGATGAAGTGGTAGAAGGATTAATTAAACGTGGATATTCTGCAGAAGGAATCCATGGTGATATTCCTCAAGGTAAAAGGGATCAAGTAATCCGCCGCTTCAAGGAACAAACAATTGATATCATGGTAGCAACAGATGTAGCTGCTCGAGGATTGGATATTAGCGGTGTAACACATGTTTACAACTTTGATATCCCACAAGACCCTGAAAGCTATGTTCACCGTATCGGACGTACTGGCCGTGCAGGTAAAAAAGGTTATGCAGTAACATTTGTATCTCCAAGAGAAGTGGATCACCTTCGCATCATTGAAAGTGTAACGAAGAAAAAAATGGTTAAAAATCCAATACCTTCAACTACAGATGTATTGGCAGGAAACCAGCAGGCAACAATTAGCAAAATTCAAAAAACAGTTGAAGAGAACCAGTTTGCAGAATACAAGCGTCTCGCTGAAACTTTGTTGGAAGAAACTGATTCTGTTACATTGCTTGCAAGTGCATTAAAGCTCCTAACAAAAGAGCCAGATGCAACGCCAGTTAAATTGACTGCTGTTGAACCGCTTCGTTCTAAAAAGCCGAAAGGTGACCGTTCTGGCGGAGGACGTCGCCGTAGCAGTGACAGAGGCGGACGTGGATACGACCGTAACCGTGGTGGCGGCAGCAACAACGGTGAAAGAAGAAGCAGAAACAGAAACAGCAGAGGGTAATAACTAAAATTATTTTCCTGTTAATGTTTAATTTAGCCTATTAGTGGTTAATATAAATAAATGAAGGATATAAATGTATATCCTGGTTATTTAAATCTAGGAGGCAATAAAAATGGCAACAGGTAAAGTAAAATGGTTTAACTCAGAAAAAGGTTTTGGATTCATCGAGGTAGAAGGTGGGGAAGATGTATTCGTACATTTTTCTGCTATTCAAACAGAAGGATTTAAATCTTTGGATGAAGGCCAAGAAGTTAACTTCGATATTGAAGATGGCGCACGTGGCCCACAAGCTGTTAACGTAACGAAACTTTAATATGCTGATGATTAAAGAACCCTGTTTATTAACAGGGTTCTTTTTAGCATAACAAATCATTGAACCAAAATTTTTGTGAATTGGACAAAGTCTGTTACAATAAAGGCTGATAAAGAAAGAGGTGCTGATTACATGAAGGAATATACTGTTGCATTTCATAAAGAGGATGGAATGGATAACATTACAGTTCAAAAATTGAGCGAAGATGATTTTAACCGTGTTACAAGCGGCGGAACTAGACAGCTGTTTGAATTAGATACGAATATCGGCTTTTTCATCTATTTTGATGCAGTTGATGAGAGCGGCAAAGAATCCTATTTAGTTCTTCAATATGAAGAAGAGAGTGAAACACCTTCCGCTTGCTATTCTTTTGACTTAAAGGACTTTTATCAGTTTATAGCGCTGCATTTGAATGATTTGCAAGTTGATGAGGATGAAGAGGATGAAGCAGAAGATGCATTTGGTCCTATCCATTATCTTGCACATTTAATGCATCATATCGTGGAAGACGGAAAGTCAGTCGAAGTATAAGGAAAAAGGAGCAGGAGAAATGCCTCCTGCTCCTTTTTATGTAAATTAAGCCTCAGTATAATGGCTGCTGCAAAAATTTGAAACCTCTTGAAGCTCATCGTCTTCTAAAGCAAATTCTAAGTACTTGTCTTGGCTGCTGTTATAAAAATCATAATTCAAAACCTTCATTTCTGTCTCATCGACGAAGAACAATACCTTTAATTGAACTGCACCGTCTTCAAACAGCTCATCATCTTCATCCTCTTCCAGAGTCAAAAAGAATTCATAACGATCTCCAGACAAAATACCGGTAGGATCTTGAATTTTTTCAACTGTGTATTCTGTTATATTCATCAGTTTGTAACCTCCTATATTAATCACTAAGATAGTATTTGTAGTATGGACGAATTTATTGCATACTCGAAAATAATATCATATTGCTTAAAGGATAGCTAATGCTTTTCAATTGAAATAGAATATGATAAGATGGAATTTTAATTATTTGACTTTACTTAGATTTGTGTTATAATAGGAAGATAGGTTAAAAGAAAGATAGATATGTACATCACTTGTTTTAAGGTCTAGTCTGTAGATTTCTTACGATTACAAGTGATTTTTTATGTTTTACAGGCTCTTACACATACAGCAATATGTCTGTTAAGGGTCAATCCAACAAAAGTCTTATGGAGGTGTTTCATTTGGCAATGGGTTTTGGCCGGAAGAATAACGAGGAAATTGTAAAAGAAGAAGTTGTAGTGTGGGATTGTGTATCTGAGACATGCAAATGCTGGATTCGGGACAATTTTAAAAGCAGTGAAACACCAAAATGCCCAATATGTGGCAGTGATATGGAAAAAACGATTAGAGAATTACAAGTCGTCAATAATAATAGCATTTATTCTAAATAAAAAACTAAAATCCATTGGATTTTAGTTTTTTTTTTAGCTTGTGATATTCATTAACAATGGAATGAGCGAACTGCCCCAAATAACAGTAATCCAAGCAGCCAATATCATCGCAAGTGTAGAAAAGGTTGCTTCTTGTTCACCAAATTCCATCGCTTTAGTTGTACCGACGCCGTGAGCACCCATTCCTAAAGCTAAACCTTTGGCGATAGGCGATTTTAATGATAAAAGTTTTATCGCATATGGTCCAATTATCCCGCCGATGATTCCAGTAATAATGACAAACACCGTTGTTAATGGCGGAAGTCCGCCAATTTCCTGTGATACTTCGATGGCTATTGGAGTGGTAATGGAACGGGGCAGGATGCTTATGATGAAATCTGCCCTTAAATTAATTAATTGTGATAAGAAATATGAAGACGTTATTGCTACCACAGTACCTGTTGTAACACTTATCAGCATAATGCCAAAGTATTTCTTTATCAAATGCTTATGCTTATAAATCGGCACCGCAAATGCGATAGTTGCAGGACCCAGCAGGTGAGTGAGTATCCGAGATGACTCCAAATATTTTCCTGCTGGAATATGAAGACAACTTATAAAAAGAATCAGCAGCAGCGGTGAGAGCAGAAGCGGATGCAGCAATGGATTTTTCCATTTTTTATAGCACCACTTTGTCACTTTATAAAATATAAACGTTACTGCAGTATAAATAATAATATTCATTTAGTTAAACTTCTTTCTATTATAGATTTTCTCTGCTGTAAATCCAGTTGCTCCCATTACAATAAAGGTGCTGACAGCTATGAGAAGAACCGTTTCAATTCCTTTCATATTAAGGATTTCATCATAGTTGACGATACCGACCGCAGAAGGAATGAAAAACAGCAGTAGTTCTGCCAGCAGCCAGGTTGCACCTTGTTCAATCCATTTCAATTTAATCCACCGCAGTTGTAAGCCTATAAATAAAAAAATGAGACCAATCATGGATGCAGGCAGCGGAACTGACACAACCATTTTTACTCCCATTCCAAGAAAAAGAAAAAGATGTATAAAAGCAATTTGCCCAATTATAATAAGAAATTTCAATACGATCACCTTCCTGATGTCAATCAATGGAATAAATGCTCGCCTTTAACCAATAGATTAACTATATAAGCTATCATACGACGATTATTGGTATTCGTAAAATACATAATAATTATAATTATGATAACCATTGGTTATAATGGATCGACAAAGAAGGTGTATACGTAGTAAGGAGGGAAAGGAGGGGAGAAGAAGATTGTTACTGCTGGAGGATAAAATCAATAAATCTTCTCCCGGCGACAGATAGATAGCGGTCCTTTTTTGTGATAACAGCAAGCTCCCAATTTGTTACAGGATCTAAATCAATGAATCTGACTTGATTGTTCGTTGTTCTATTACAAATGGATTCTGGAAGCATGGAAATCCCTAAATTAGCTGCCACAATCTCAATCATGAAGTCCCATTGTGAACTTTTGAAGATGATGTTCGGCTCAAAACCTTCGTTAATGAATCCTCTTTTCATCATTTCATATAAAGCAAACTCCTCACTGTAAAAAATAAACTCCTCATCTATAAGTTCTTTCATATGGACTTTTTGCCGCTTAGAGAGCGGGTGCTGCTCATGGACAATCAATTTAATTTCTTCACTCACAAGATGAAAGACGTGAAAAGAAGATTCATCAATAATAGGCAGTACTGCGACACCAATTTCGAATTCCCCTTCTTCTACGCTCTTTACTACTTTAGCTGCTCCATATTCTTTAATATTTATTTGGATATTAGGGTATGCCTTATGAAATGCGGCAATAACTTTAGGGAAAAAGAGGCTGCCGATCATTGGCGGAATGCCGATGTTGATACTTCCGCGAGCAAGATTAGTCATATCGTGGAGGGTAGTGGCCATTTCGTCCATTTGAGCCAAAATCTTCTGAGCATATTCATAAACAATATGACCGGCATCTGTAAGCTCATGTGTCTTATTTGAACGATTAATAAGCGTAATGCCGATCTCTTCTTCCAGACTTTTGACACCTTTACTAAGGGCAGGCTGAGAAACATGCAGTTTTTCAGAGGCTTTTGTCATGCTTTTTTGTTTTACTACTTCAATAAAATACATTAGTTGTCTAATTTCCATATAAATGCTCCGTTCTGACTGTTTTTGCTTATTGTACTCTAACAGAAGAAAAAGAGACAGCAAATATTCATTCATCCTAAAAATTACTAGAAGAAAGATGTTTAACAAGAAAAGGATGCGGGTAAAGAACGTTAGATTGATTCGGGAAGGTGTGGAAACAGTGAATACTTATAAGCAGAAGACGAAAAGATCGCAAGCTGACTGGAAGTATAACTTAATGGCTCAAAGGAAATATGGGAATTTACTTATAAAGAAGAATATGGTGGAAATAATCGTAAGCAATCTTAACCGCAATAAGGGGACCAGGTAAGTGAATTGGATTTTGGAGAGTTCAGGCCGTTGGGCAAGTCCTCAACAGCCTGAAAACATTTATCTAAAGAGCGCACGTTACTTAAGCGCGGAAGGTTCCATTATATAATCTTCAAAAACTTTTTCTATAAGTGCATTTTCCTCGACATTATTAGGGCTTTCCAAATGTTTGATTCGTACAATATATACTGATTTAACAAACATATGAAGTGCTTCATCCTCGGTTAAAGCATCAATCTTATTAATCAACACGTGATCGGATATATAGTTGACAATTCTACTCAGAAATTCTTTTGGATAATCCTTTGGCAGTTTTCCGGTTTCTTCTGTAAAGATACCCCCTTGACCTTCGACTTCGACATGACGTACAACCTCTGACAATTCTTTAACACTAAATATATCCACTGATTCAACACCTCTTTCCTCTAGTATTATAACAGGCGTTTAAATACTAGTAAATTAATGTTTTTTCACATCCTACATATGGCTTTTGCAGCAGTGTCCAAAACGTTGTTATATAAAAGAAAACCGCTTAACCTTTTACAGGGATTACAAAAAAAACAGAATGTAAGTCCCATATCGTCAACATTAATGGTAAAATACTCATGGAAGAATTTTTTTAAAAGGGAGTCATTATGGGAAACGAACAAAATAAGGACCTTAATATTATGTATAATATGGTGAAGGATTTTCACCAAGCATTTGGACATCAAGTCGGAGAAACGCCTGCACCGATAGAAGAAAAAACAGCAGTAAACAGAGCTGTTTGGACAGGAGAAGAACTTGTCGAATTTCTTTATGCTACAGCTGAAGGAAAAGAGGAGAAATTCCAGGAACTGTTTCAAGCATTTCTTGCCGGTCTGCATAAAGCGGCTGATAAAATTAAAACAGAGAAAAAACCAGTTGATGATGTGCTTGTTGCTCAAATGGACGCATTGACAGATGTGGAATACTTTAATCAAGGAAGCTTTGTTATTGCAGGTGTAGAGCCATTTAATCTGTTTAAGATTGTTCAAGAAGCAAATATGGGCAAACTGTTTGAAGACGGAAAACCAAGATTTAGAGAAGAGGACGGCAAAATTATTAAGCCACCGAATTGGGAAAAAGATTTCGCACCTGAAGGGCGTCTGAAGCAGGAAATTGATAGACAAAAGGAAATAAATGAATAAGTTTACCGCAATAATTGAGGAAACCAGAAAGAGATTCTTTAAGGAATCTTTTTCTGGTTTTTTTGTGTTTCAAAGCTAGTTCACCAAAATATCATAGAATACTCTTTTAGACCTACAAAAACTTAAAATAATAGTAATATGCTATCTTGTATATCCTTAAAATATTTTTTTATAAATGTGACACTATGTCATCTTTTTGTATTGACAAGTGACACGGTGTCACATATAATAAGTTTTGTTATCAGATGTGACACTGTGTCATGTATAGGAAGTAGGAGTTGTCTTATGCCAAAACAAACATTTTTCCATTTAGCAGCTGATAAGCAAGAGACGTTGATCCTTGCTGCGAAAGAGGAATTTTCAAGAGTTCCGCTTCACGGGGCATCCATTGCCAATATTATTAAAAGCGCAGGTATTCCTAGAGGAAGTTTTTATCAGTATTTCGATGACAAAGAGGATTTATATTTTTATTTATTGAGTGAAATCTCCAAAAAAAATACAGAGAGATTCCTTTCTATATTAAAAGAGAACAACGGAGATTTGTTCAAAACCTTTATTAAATCTTTTCAATTTATGGTTACAAATCATAAAGAAAACTTTTTTAAAAACGCCTTTTTGAATATGAACTACAAATTGGAGAACACATTAGCTAATAATGTATATGAAGAAAAGCAAAAGAGCCTATTCTTAGATATTTCCCAATCGATAAACAAAAGCAACCTGAACCTAAAAGATGATAGTGAATTGCATCACATGGTAAGAGTCATGACAGCCGTTACTTTCCATAATATTGTACAAATGTATGTGAAGGAATTAACTGTTGAAGAGGCGACTAATAGCTATCTGCAACAAATGGATCTTCTAAAAAGAGGATTCTGCAGGGATGAAGCATAATGAAGAAACAAGTTGATTTAATCAATAGTCAATTAAAAAAGCTTGTCGAAAAACTTCAGAGGCAAAACATTCAAGCACAATTAATTAAACGTCCTGACATACTCCAATTAGCATGTGCAGATAATAAAGAAATAAATTAACAAACCAAGGGTAAGGAGATTAAAACTATATGGATTCCAGTTTACAACAAAAGAAACCTCCATATTTGATGATTGCCATTCTTTTTGTAGGTGCGTTTGTATCATTTTTGAACAACTCACTTTTGAATGTTGCGTTGCCATCAATTATGGTTGATTTAAAAATCGACGATTATTCGACTGTACAGTGGCTATCAACAGGCTATATGCTTGTCAGCGGTGTATTGATACCAGCTTCGGCTTTCCTGTTAACTAGATTTTCTAACAGAAGCCTGTTTATCACATCAATGGCCATCTTTACAGCAGGTACTGCATTGGCAGCATTTGCACCTAATTTTGGTACATTGCTTGCAGGACGAATGATTCAAGCGGCAGGATCTTCCGTTATGGGTCCGCTGTTAATGAACATCATGCTTATCAGCTTTTCCCGTGAAAAGCGTGGGGCAGCAATGGGAATATTCGGATTAGTTATGATTACGGCTCCTGCAATCGGACCGACATTATCCGGTTATATTGTAGAATATTATGACTGGAGACTGCTGTTTGAAATGATTCTTCCGCTTGCTGTTATCAGCTTGCTGCTGGCAGCTTGGAAGCTTGAAAATGTGATGACACAAAATAAGAAAGCAACACTGGACTATATTTCGGTTGTGTTATCTTCCATTGGTTTCGGCGGATTGCTTTATGGTTTCAGTTCTGCGAGCTCCAACGGCTGGGATGATCCGATTGTGTTAACAACATTAGTCGCTGGTGCAATAGCATTGGCAGTATTCATCATCCGACAATTAAAAATGGAAGAGCCGCTGCTTGACTTGCGTGTATATAAATATCCAATGTTTGCATTAGGCTCAGTTATTGCGATAGTTAATGCTGTTGCAATGTTTTCCGGAATGATTTTGACACCAGCATATGTACAGAATGTCAGAGGGATATCACCGCTTGATTCTGGTTTAATGATGCTTCCTGGTGCGGTTATTATGGGGATTATGTCGCCGATTACAGGCAGACTGTTTGATAAATTCGGTCCTCGTGTTCTCGCTGTTATAGGTCTGGCTATTACAGGTGTTTCCACATTTATGCTGGCACATCTGCAAATCGATTCTACCCATGCTTATATCATTCTTGTATATACACTGCGTATGTTCGGTATGTCGATGGTAATGATGCCAATCATGACAAACGGCTTAAACCAATTGCCAACACGATTAAATCCTCACGGAACGGCTGTTAATAATACGGCCCAACAGGTTTCAGGTTCTATTGGTACAGCTATTCTTGTTACAATAATGAATACAGTCACAAAAAACCAAGCGGAAAGCATGATGGCAGGAGTAGATCCTGCTTCTATGACAGAAGCTTCAGCTGCATTGCTTACACAACAAGCATTGCTTGAGGGAATACAATATTCCTTCTATGTAACACTTGTAATTAATGCTATTGCATTGATTCTTGCACTGTTCGTTAAACGGGTTGATACAAGCCAAGAAGCAGTGAAAGAACTTGAAAAGCAAGGAACTGCAAACAGAAAACCAGCAACGAACTAACGGTAAAAAGGAATGATTGGGTAAATACCCGATCATTCCTTTTTTGTATTAAGTCATCTTACTGCTGCTCACTAAGATGCTTTGGGTAGTTACCCACAAGATAGATAGCACTGATAATTCGTTTATTAATCCATTTTCTGTTTTCTTCTGTGTTTAAATGGTCAAACACATGCTGTCTGCCTTTTTCAGTCGTTACATAATGGTGTGGCAGGTTGTTTAAGCTGTATGCAATTATATCCATTTTGCACTTTTCACATTTACAAAAAAGCTGAAAGTCTGGACTAAGTAATAAATAGGTAACGAGAGATTCAACAATTTCTTCCATCACATTCAAATATTTTCTTTCCATATCTATTACCCCTTTTATCTTACTATATATTTATATCGGCAAATTTATTGGATTGTTTAAAAACGGGTAATTAATTATTCCGTTTTTATGGTACTTTATAATAAAATTCATACTTAAAAAGAGGAGATGGAAAAATGGCAAGTGAAGAGCTTTACCAGGAGTTCCTATATGTAGTAAAGGTATTAAATGAAAACCTCGGGATTACCCCTGTTTTATACGGATCATTAGGACTTGAGATAATTACTGGTCAGAAGTTTAATCCCGAAGATATTGATATACTCGTACCTTTAGCATATATGGAGAAAGACTGGCCCCTATTAAAGCAAACAATGGAAGAGCTCTCTTATGAACTCACTGACTTACACGAGCATAAATTTAAAAAAAATGAATTAGAAATAGGCTTCGCCTTTGAAGAGGGCCTGCTTGATTTTGCAGGAGTCGCTTATAACCTTTTAGCCGTGAAAGAGGAAAAAGGGGCAGTATTCAAGGTGCTATCTGTAAAAGAGTACATAGCTGTTTACCGAAAATCATCAAAAGACAGCTATAGGAAAACAAAAAACAATCATAAAGATTTGAAGAAGCTGGCTATTCTTGAAAGTCTTTAAAAGGTATGGACTAAATGGCGGTTTTTTTCCATCTAACTCCAATAACTTTTCAGTAATGTCTAGTGAATCTACCTAAGCAAGACGCTGGCTGGGTGAATATCTTATTAGGGATTATAAAGAGGAGGGTAACTACAGATGAATGAGATAGCTGCAAATTATGGATATAACCAAAACGATTTAAGAATAATTGGATTTGGAAGAAGGCCGTTTGGATTTGGAAGAAGACCATTTTATCGTCCATGGGGCTTTCGTCCATATGGATTTGGTGCGCCTTTCGCTGCAGGATTGTTAGGAGGTCTTGCTGCAGGAGCTCTTATTGGTGGCCCATTTTATGGAGGATATCCGTTTTATCAGCCATATCCATTTTTCCCTTATTAATATATAAAGAAACGCCCAACCACTAAGGCTTGGGCGTTTAACTTTTAGCGGGAATTCGGGAATACTCTTGAAATTGTCTCCACAAATTCATCATATAAACCGCTGATTGGTTTTCCATTCTTAATATCATCAGCATAATTAGTGAATCGATCGTAAAAATCCGGGTTTGCAGATACATACACTTTATCAATTTCACTATCCGTTTTTTTCACTCGATCGGCAATTTTATCTTCCAGCTTATTCGTTACTCCGCCTTCTTGATTCCCTTCAAGCTGTACCGCAACAAAGGCATTTTCATCCGTCTTCATGACAACTGCACGTTTAACTTCTTTCATGTCTTTTACTTTTTCAGCTGCTTTATCAGCTACGTCGAGATCAGCTTTATTGCGTTCATCCGTTTTATAGCCGACATTGTCTGCGTTCAGGTTGTTTTCCGTATTGTTGTTGTTATTATCATTCATGGCAGTACCATTATTATCATCATCGTTGCCGCACCCTGTCATTATTGCTGTCAAGGCAGCGACGGCAAGTAAATGTTTCACTTTTTTCATGCCAGAAGCCTCCTTCAAATATGTTTCAAGTTAAGTTTCCCCTGGAACACACTTAAATATGCAAAGAAGGAGTTGTACTATTTTTGAGAATAAAAATAATCGTCTATTGGAAAAATAATCAGTATCTAAATAAGAAAGGCCGTATTAAAAAAGGCCTTTCTAGTTATAAACTGTCTTCATCTGTTTTCTCTAAGTTTAAAAAGTCACTTACATTACGTACATGCTGCTGCAGTGGGTAATTTTTGTATAAGCTGGTCGCCGACCGCACTGGATCACCAAAGAAAAATCGTTCGTATTGTGTTTGTCTGGTGCCATAAGCGCTCATTGTTATGTCCCAGCCTAAGCGGAAAATTTTATTGCGATCCTCTGCTTTTTTGTTGGCCCCTTGCAAATACTGAAGCAAATCATTCCGATTAGCAGAGTGAAAGGACTTCTCTGTTGGCAAGGTTACAAGGCCGCTTGCACCGATTAACTGAATTATTTCACAGAAGCGGGGATAATTTTTTGAGAAGATATTGCTTGAAACCTGAAGGGGGATAATACTTGGCACAAGAAATCCTGATTGATCACAGGTTGCATCATGCTCAGATTTCTCTAATAATGCTTTCATGGTCTCAACAACGATAATAATCTCTGACATTTTTTCTTGTATATGCGAATATTCCCTTACATCAATAGTGTCTATGATTGATTCGGCAATCCCTAATAAAAATTCTGTCTTCACGATTTGTCTTATCAGCACTTGATGCAAAGCAAAGTGGTGGAAAGAGCTCGCATTCAAAAATTGATTAGCTGCTTTCAGATTGTCATAGTAAAAAACACGATTCCACGGAACAAGCACATTGTCAAAGACAAGTATACAATCCATTTCCTCATATCTTGCGCTCAACGGGTAGTCCACCAGTGACTCGCCGCCTGAGAAGGATTCTCTGCATATAAACTTCAACCCTGGTGTGTCAGACGCAATGCTAAAGGCGAAGGCTTCGTTTTTATCAAATTTAGGTGCACCGAACACAAGGACTTCGTCTGTTATTCCGCCTTGTGTTGCCAATAGGCGTGCTCCTTTAATTATAAGGCCGTCTTTGTTTTTGGCGACTACTTTTGCGGAAATTGGTTCTTCACTGTCTTCCAAAAATGTTTGCGACCGATTAACCTGCGGAGTAATAAAGGTATGTGTAAAGGTTAAATCCCGTTCTCTTGCATCTACATATATATTATGGATATTTTCTGGAAAGCAATTCTCCTCATTTGCGAGCAGTCCTGCTGAAGCAGCCAGGCTCATCATGACCGTATTTAAATAATCAGGGCTCCTGCCCATCAATCCATAAGTCGCTTTTGCCCAAGTTTCCATCATTTTTCTTCTTTTCCGTAAATCCTCCATGGTTCTTGGCTGCAAATAGGATAAACCGACGGGATTACCTGTAAGGGGAGAAGCATAGGTCATTGTTTGCTGCATGCCCAAATTTGTCTGCAAGTCATATAAATCAGCCTTTGCTTGAAGTATGCCTTTAAATGCTGGATGTTTAGAAGGCGGTGCATCTATCTTGCAGCCGTCAAGCCAAATTTCTGTATTCATTTTGTCTATACGCTCCAATAAAGCTTTGCCATTAATTGCACCCATAAAATCCTTCCTTTTAATGTTAATGTAGTAAATATGCCTTATTAATTTAGTTTATTAAAAAGTTCAAATTCTGTTCCTTGTTAGTCGGCTGAAAAGTTATTATGTTGAAATATAGTAGAAGGTTGGTGATTAGAAGGTATAAAGAAAGAGTTCAAGGACTGTTATTATCTGTTGTAAACCAGTTTTAAAAATACAGAGAAGGAAAGAAAACCTGATTAGTTGTCATAAATTGCAAAATATCTTATATGGTATGAGGAGCACATCTAAAGGGGAGTGATCCTTTTGGTAAGGTTAAATACGCTGTATCAAGACAAAGAGAGAGGCTGGCAATCCAAACAGATCATCTTTCAGACAGCACCATCCATCGGAGAAACAATTAAAATAGACAAAAAATTTTACAAAATCACAAATATCATTCATTATGCAGAGGATGGAAGCCTAGAAGTGATTGCACAAGCAGAGTGAATAAAAATATTTAAGGTATTGGCATTAGTCAGTACCTTGTTTATTTTCCTTATTTAAATTTATCGCAAATAAACTATAATAGTGAATGATATGTATGGAAAGAAAAGAATATCTTATAGATCATCTTATTCCCAAGATTGGATAGACAAGCCTGTCTATTAGTAGTGAATTGTGATAAGGTATTAGGATGTTAAACTGTCTGGAATTTTCAAAGAGAAAAATGTTTAAGTTTGACTAATTGTATGCAGCAAGGAGGTAATTTTGGTGGGAAATAAAAATAAAGAGAGACTTTTAATGGCCATATGGGTTGTCTCCACCATTGCGACATTTGGCAGCCTGTTTTTTTCAGAAATTATGAAATATGAACCTTGTAAACTTTGTTGGATACAACGGATATTTATGTATCCCTTGCCCATCATTATCGGGATAGCCATTATCAGGAAAGACTATAATCAGATTTGGAGCTTTTTAACATTAGCAAGCTTAGGGTTTATCGTTTCTATTTACCATAATTACATTATGCTGTTTCCGCCAGAATTAGGATCATGCGGAAGGGTATCATGTACAACCGATTATTTCAACTTACTTGGATTTATCACGATTCCATTGATGGCTTTTATAGCATTTCTTCTAATAATCATTTTGTGTATTTTAGGTTTGAAAATGGACAAACAATCTGAAATTAATGCTGGAGAAGACAAAGAGTAATTCTTCAGAGTAAGCTGCCATACTGGCAGCTTTTTTTCATCCATATTTTTATCTTATAAATCGTATTTTCTACCTCAATGTTTAACGAACCCTTTAAAAGGTAATTAACTTGTATACACTTCTTGGAATAAGGAAGTTCACTTACAATTTTTACATAAAAGGGAGATAGTATTAAATGAAGACTAGCGAAGAATCTGGTTTTGTGAGTACATCTTCTGCAGCTCACACAAGAAAGACAGGAAAAGGGCAGAAAAAGCAGAAACTTTCACAAAAGGCCTACTTAAAATTAATTACATTCGTCTCAACGTTTGGAGGTCTTTTATATGGTTATGACACCGGGGTGGTGAATGGTGCACTTCCATATATGTCAAGAGAAGATCAGCTGAACTTGACTCCCTTTACACAGGGCCTTGTTACAAGTTCCCTTTTGTTTGGAGCAGCCTTCGGAGCAATTGTTGGAGGAAGGCTTTCTGACAGAAAAGGGAGACGAAAAACAATTCTCAGCGTTGCCTCCATATTCCTTATTGCAACAATAGGCTGCACACTTGCCCCAAATATGGAGATAATGGTGTTAAGCAGATTTGTTTTAGGTCTTGCCGTCGGAGCAACTTCGGTTACAGTTCCTGCTTTCTTAGCAGAAATGGCTCCCGCAGAAAAAAGGGGTAGACTTGTAACTCAAAATGAATTAATGATTGTCTCAGGGCAGCTGCTCGCATACATATTTAATGCAATACTTGCGAATTCCTTCGGGGAAATGGGTAACGTTTGGAGATATATGCTTGTTATCGCAACGCTTCCTGCAGTTTTTTTATGGATTGGAATGCTGATTGTTCCAGAAAGTCCACGCTGGCTCGCTTCAAAAGGCAATATTAAGGGAGCCCAAGCTGTGCTTGAAAAGATTAGAGAAAGAGTCCAAGCACGTAAGGAAATGAAGGAAATTGAGGATACAATTAAAGAAGAAGGAAAGCTAAAAAAGGCAACCTTCAAAGATTTAAAACTCCCGCATGTTCGCAGAATTATACTTATAGGAATAGGGATTGCCATGATACAGCAGTTAACTGGAGTAAACTCCATTATGTATTATGGAACAGAAATTTTAAAGGATGCTGGCTTTTCGACTGAAGCTGCTCTCATTGGAAATATTGCCAATGGAGTTATTTCAGTAGCTGCAACATTTGTGGGAATTGCCTTGCTTGACAGGGTAGGCAGACGCCCGATGCTGTTTGTCGGCATGGCTGGGACTAGCACATCTCTGCTACTTATCGGAATCATTTCTATTGTTATGAAAGGGTCTGCAATGCTGCCGTTTATTATTTTAAGTTTAACGGTCTTATTTTTAGCATTCCAGCAAGGGGCGGTTTCACCAGTCACATGGCTGATGCAGTCTGAGATTTTCCCACTCCATATGCGCGGGTTAGCGATGGGAATATCCATATTCTGTTTGTTTATGATGAATTTCCTTGTAGGATTGTTATTCCCTGTTTTATTTGATGCATTTGGATTATCGACTACCTTCTTCCTGTTTGTAGGATTAGGAATATTGAGTCTTATTTTCATTAAACGGTTTGTTCCTGAAACGAAAGGTCGCTCACTTGAAGAAATTGAACATGCTTTCCGTACTTCTAAGAAAAAATTTGCTGCAAAACAAGGGTAGCACTATTTTTAGACGTTCCTGTTCACAGGGAGCGTCTTTTTTATGTCTTTTGCCTTTTTTTCCTGTGCAGTGTCGCAGATGCATTACTTCAGACATTTTATATTAAATAGCATTTTGAAAATAGGGAAAAGTGTTTTTCTAATACCTTATGTTGACAAATGAAGCGAGTAAATAATATTATTTATTTAGTACCTGATACTAATAGTTAGATATATGAATAGGTTATAATGAAAAGGAGAGACAACCATGATTTCTAAAGCAAGAATAACTGCAATCGGGACATATGTCCCTGATAAAAAGCTGACTAATGATGACCTTGCCCAAATGGTGGACACAAATGATGAATGGATTGTGCAAAGAACTGGTATCAAAGAAAGACGGATAGCAGGAGAAGAAGAATTTTCATCTACACTGGCAATCAAAGCGGTTGAAAATTTGGCTGCAAACGCAAAGAAATCACTAGATGACGTAGACTTTATTATTGTTGCGACTACTACTGCAGATTTCGGATTCCCAAGTGTTGCTGCACAAATCCAAAAGCATTTTCAAATAGATTCTACTGGAGTATTTGACTTAAGCGCTGCCTGTGCTGGCTTCACATATGGTTTGCATCTGGCAAATAGTCTGATTACATCGGGAATGCATCGTAAAGTACTTGTTGTAGCAGCAGAAACTTTGTCTAAGGTAACAGATTATACAGACCGAACGACATGTATTTTGTTCGGAGATGGTGCAGGTGCGATGCTAGTTGAATTCGATGATAAAAATCCCAGCTTCCTGGCATCCCATATGGGAACAAATGGAGAGGGAGGAATACATGTATACAGAACTGGACTGTCAGAGTCAATGAATGGTGAACCTCTCAAAACAAACGGAAAAATGGTCCAGAATGGCCGTGAGGTTTATAAGTGGGCAACAAGAACGGTACCAGGTGCAATGGCGGAGCTTTTGAAAAAAGCGGATATGAATACAGAAGAATTGGATTGGTTTGTTCCCCATAGTGCAAATTTAAGAATGATCGAGTCCATTTGCGATAAATCAGGTATAGCAATCGAGCGGACATTAACAAGCATGATACCATATGGCAATACATCCTCCAGTTCTATCCCACTGGCAATTCAAATAGGGTTGGATGACAAAAAAATCAAAAATGGCGACAGCTTGCTTCTATATGGATTTGGCGGCGGGCTGACACACCTAGGTCTTATTGTGAAATGGGATCTATCTTCATAATAAATGACAGGAAAGAGTTTATTGGCTCTTTCCTGTTCTTATGTTGTCGAGAAAATTCTCTCTTTACAATGTGCAGGTGAAAAAATAGAATAATTGTTAGTAGACTGCCTGCTAAAAGAAGGCTGTGCGGATGATAGAGAAACGGAGGCTAGGTATTAAGATGATTACTTTAAGGAATGTGAAAGAGTCTGATATAGAAAGATTGCTAATTATTGAGAATGAAGGGTTTACAAAAGAAGAAGCAGCAACAAAAGAAGCTTTTTTGGAAAGAATCGCATTAATACGGGATACTTTTATTGTCGCAGAGAAAGAGGGGAAAGTCATTGGTTATGTTAACGGGCCGATTATTCCTTCTCCGTATATCACAGATGATTTGTTTAAAAGTATTCGGCAGAATCCGCATACAGGAGGGTTTCAAAGTATTCTTGGGTTGGCAGTAGCAAAGGATGCCCGTAATGAAGGAATTGCAAACTTATTGATGGATAAATTAAAGAAGATCGTCATTGAAAATAAAAGGGAAGGGATTACTCTAACATGCAAGGATGAATTGATTTCCTTTTATGAGAAATTAGGTTTTAAAAACCATGGCCTGTCAGAATCTCAACATGCAGGTACAGACTGGTACAATCTCATTTATATAAACAAAGAAGAAGTTTAAATGGAAAATTCTAAATATTTATTGAAAATATAGGTAAAATATTGCATAATGGATGAAAAGTAAATAGGGTTTCTCTATTCTGACATTGAATCAGATTTAGCACGGAAAGCAGATACTTTGAACACTATTACATAAAGGAGTTCAGTGTGTGAATCCTAAAAAACGGATTATACAGGCTAAATACAGGGCAAAAAAAAGAGAAATGCAAGAAAACAATAGATCAATTGTGATTTTTTATCTTCTGGCATTAATTGTTCTTATCATCCTGCAAAGTGATTTCGGAGAAGCATCGTTATTTCCTTACGAAAATGTTGGTAATAGTTACATGAAAAAGGAATAAAAAGAGATGTTTATCGTGTTAAAGACAGAATAGTAATATAGAAGTAAGCCTTTTACTAAGAGTAGAGGGCTTTTCGCTATGTTTTTAGATTAATAGTTCACTAAGGAAAGTAACTAAATCTAGTATGCAATGGCAAAAAATTACGAAAAGCAGATGTTTGAACATACATTTTTAAACTCCCTCTCATAGAATATATATATGTATTTAATATGAAAATAATGGAGGGAATAATAATGGATAATATTATTACAGTCCTGATTCCGTTTTATAATCCTGGGAGATATATTCTTGATGCTATCAGCAGTATCTACGCTCAGCCTTTTTTCTCTTGGAAAATATTGTTGGTGGATGATGGTTCTACAGATGAAAGTCCAGAGTTAGTTGAACAGTTTCTTGTCGATCCAAGAATATCATATATACGACATTCAGAGAATTTAGGACAATCAGCTAGCTTAAATACAGGTCTTCAGCATATAGATACTCCTTTTTTTGTACAGCTTGATCCTGACGATTGGTTTTATCCTAACACATTGCAAAGCTTAGTTGATGAGGCAAAAAAACAACCGGAAGAAGTTGCGGTTATCAGCGGCAATATCAATATTAGTTTCGAAGATGATACTGGACAAGTTTATTTGTCTAGAATCAAAAAAGGCAGACATTATACTAATCCATATGATTTTTTACAAGCAAACACCTCGATTTGGCCAAGATGCTTCAGAACATCTGCTGTAAAAGAGGTAGGAGGCTGGCCTGTAGATGATCCATATGGCGGGAGATACGTCGAAGATATAAGAATCTTACTGAAGCTTATCGTTTCATACCGTTTCTACTGGATAGACGAGCTTATGCTTTATCACCGCAGACATAAAACAAATAATACGAACGAGAGAGATGAAACAGCATCATCCCTGCGTTTACTTATTGAAGATACATTGAAAGAGTGGGGAGATGTTTATCGGCCAATCTTTAAATATGAAGAAGGATACATGATTTTGGAGGGACTAGAACCAACGCAAGCTAATGTTAATTCCAACGCCTAAAGGGAATAAATGGGAAACGGTATGCCGTTTCCCATTTACATATGTATGTAACTATTAGCTTAGTTTACTCAAAGGGCATCATTACCGAAAGTTCCCTCAAAAAGTGATTCTTTTAATGGACGTCTGCCGCTTGGCTTTTCACGCTCTTGCAGATTTTCAGGCAGGATATTTTTTTCGCCTTGATAGCCAATGGCAATTACAGCATGAATAGCATAGTCTTCTGGCACATTCAGGACTTGACGAGCTTTTTCTTTATCGAAGCCCCCCATAGCATGTGTGACCAGACCCTTATTGGCAGCCTCTAGTGCAAGGTGACTCCAAGCTGTACCAGCGTCAAAAGCATGCCAAGCATTTTCTCCTCTTTCGGTCTTCGTTTCTGAAATGATAACAGCTAAAGCTGGAGCAGATTTAGCCCATGTAAGATTTCCAGGGACAACAAAGGAATGGAAATTTTCCAAATCTTCCTTCGTACGGGCAACAACAAATCTCCATGGTTGCATATTTGATGCAGAAGGGGCCCAGCGAGCCGCTTCAAAAACACTGAATAAGGTATCTTCAGGAATCTCCTTCTCTAAAAAAGACCTTGGCGACCAGCGGTCTATAAATTGCGTAGAAATCTCAAAATCAGGCTTGCGAAAATCATTTACATTTGTCATTGATACTCCTCCTAACTAAATAATAGCTAAAATATACCATATAAAAGGTTTAATAAACAGTAATGTGTTGAAATTATCAGAAAACACTAAAATACTCATTGATACACTGAGATTAAATGAATGAAATTCTCTTTAAATGCTATTAAGAAATAGGAATATATGGTAAAATTATCAGCGGAGAAATTTCAGGAGGAAAACTATGTCAATTTTTACTGGTTCATGGCAACTATTAAACTTAATTGGACTGCTATTGCTTGGGTATGTGTTATACAAATTTCTTACATTTAGAACAAAAAGGTAATGGTTATTTAAAATTAGAAGGCAATTTTCCCCTTCATTTTATATAGTTAAGAAAATAATAGTTTTTAAAGGAGTAGATAGCTGATGGGCAATACAGTCCTGCTTGTAGTTGACGTTCAAGAGGCATTGATGGCAGAGCATCCATATAATGAGCAGAAATTGATTGAAAATATAAAGCTGCTTATAAATGCCGCGAGAGAAAATAATCAAGAAGTAATCTATGTACAGCATGAAGAAGATAAAGGCGAGGAACTAGAGCGGGACACAGACGGCTGGAGAGTTTTTTCAGAAATTGCCCCAATTAATAGAGAGAAGACATTCGCTAAACGGTACAATAGTGCATTTTTGAAAACAGGATTAGGTAAATATCTAAAAGGAAATGGGACGGAAACGATAGTTTTAGTGGGCCTGCAGACAGAATACTGTATTGATTCCACTTGTAAAAGTGCTTTTGAGTTAGGGTTTCAAGTCATCATACCGGAAGAAACGAACAGCACATATGATAATGAATTCCTATCAGGGGAAAAAACCTATCAATTTTATAACTATAAGATTTGGAACAAACGCTTTGCGAATGTAGTTCCAGTTAATGAAGCAGTAGCACTATTTGCGAGGAAGTAATTGATTTCAGCTTAATAAAAGCAGGTTTTAGAATCTAGATAAACAAACTTAAGATAAAGCTGGTTATCGTTCTTTTACTATTTTTCTGTCTGGACTTTTTCGCTAATCTTGTAAGAGTCTCATCCCTACGCTTTAATCAATTTCCTGATTTGAATTAATTTATCCTAAATTTAATAATCTCCTCTCAGTAGAAAAAAAGAAAAAGGGTAAAAATATTCTGACCTTTCTGCTGGAGAAAGAAATTTCAGTCTATATCTTGTATAATGGATTAAGTAGGTAACGAAATTATTACATTGCTTTAATGAGGGGTTAAATTGAAGAAAAGAAGAAGAATGCGGAAACTGCCTATTCTAATTTTGTTAATTATGATTGTGTATATTGGATACTTAGTGACAGCTAAGACCATTAAACAAACGGAACAAACGAGATTAGTTAATTATTTGCCTGATATCATGGATGAATTGGAAAGAAATGATCTGGAACCGGATGAGTTTGCACCTGTTTTGCTTGCGATAATGGACCAGGAAAGCCATGGGAAAGGCAATGACCCGATGCAGTCATCTGAATCTGCCGGTTTAAGCCGAAATGAAATCACCGATCCAACCGAAAGTATTAAACAAGGAGTCTTCCATTTTTCAGAAATGTACAGATATGGAGAGGCAAACGGGGTAGACCTCGATACCATTATCCAAAGCTATAATATGGGACCAGGTTATATTGATTATGTTGTCAGTAACGAAACTAATCATAGTGAAGATATTGCTAAATCATACTCTGAATATATGGTAGAAAAATCACCAGATTTGTATACTTGCAATAACGATAAACTAAATTTCCGGTATCCTTATTGTTACGGCGATTATACATATGCCGGGAAGGTTACGGCAAAAATGGAAGATATGAATAAGATTGTAGAGCATCACTTATAAGAATGAGTAAGTAGAGAAAGACCGGCGGCAAGATTGCTGCTGGTCTTTTGGTATATATCGATTAATTTTTCCTGTATTCATGACTGTGTTTATTGAAAGGGGTGAAATAAGAAACGGAGTAATCCAAATTAATTATTTCACTATACTCAAATACCTTGCCATTTTCTAGGATTCCTCTATTTATAATACTCATGGCGGCACTTCCCTTTTTACAGTTAAGCAGTTCCGCATCTTCTTTAGAAATATTAATAGCATGATATGTTGTGATAAAATGGGAAATTTGATAACCACATTGCTGTACATAATCATGAACAGATTTCTTTATTATTTCTTCATTAAGATCTGGAAAATATGAAAAAGGAAGAACCGAGGTTTCAATCTGCATTTTTTGATAGTCGACAATCCTTACCCGTTTATATTCCCATAATTTCGCATGAGGTATATTGCGTAAATCAAAAATCTTATCTAATTCTTGGTTAGGCTTAATTTTTTTAAAATAAATAATTTCTGAGCGAATTTCCTCGAATTTTTTTTCAGTCAACGAATTATAAATTAACGGGCTTTTATATTTCGTGTCTGATACGAAGATGCCAGAACCTTGAATAATCCTGACAACTCCAATATTAACGAGTTTTTTTAACGCTTCTCTAATGGTGTATCTTGAAACTAGATATATATTTGAAAGCTCCCTCTCTGTAGGGAGCTTTTGCCCAGCTTTGTATTTATTTTGGTATATTTTGCTGAGAATATCTTCTGCTATGAAATCTCGTTTTTTCATCCTAATACCTCAGTGATAAAATTATTTTTGCTGATTTTTGCAGAAGGAGCAGCATGCTTGGCAAGATTTAGCTACGGTGTATGGATGCTTCCATTTGGTAATCGGGCTTCTGTCCACTCATGCTTTCGATAGATGACAGGATAGCTATGCGCAAGTTCTTCATCAAATTCAACGCCAATACCGTTACTCTCAATGGGATAAATATAGCCATCTACCACTTCCACATTTCCTGGGAACATTATTTTCGTCCTTTCATCAGGCTCTTGAATTTCTTGAATCGCCGCGTTATGCAGATGGATATTTAAGTGTGTATTAACGGCAACTCCTATTGGTGTCATGTCAGAAGGGCCGTGCCAAGCGATGCGGACTCCGAAATTTTCACATAAGGCAGCAAGCTTTAAAGCAGGAGTAATTCCGCCGATTTGAGAGACATGGCAACGGATAAAATCAATTTGCCTGTTGACAATTAGATTACGCCATTCAAGGGGATTATTAAACAATTCTCCGGTAGCAATAGGCGTACTGCATTGACTCCTTAACGTAACAAGCCATTCATTTTGGTCAGGCGGGAGTATATCCTCTAGGAAGTATGGGTTAAAAGGTTCCAAATCCTTCGCAAGCTGGAGTGCCTCATTAGGAAAAAGCCTTTCATGAACATCGTGAAGGAAATGTATCGAATCGCCGTATCTTTCCCGCAAGTTGCGGAACATCATAACAACATCCTTCCGGTAAATGTCCGGATCAAAATATTCTCCATTGCCAATCTGTTTCGGCAAATGCATGTTATGGTTTTTACCGCCATATTTGCCAAGCTGACAGCGGATATGGCGATATCCCTTTTCTAGCAGACTGTCGACCTCGCTGAATAACTCCTCTATCGTCAATCCATCCGCATGTGCATAAGCAGCTATTGCATTTTTAGATTTCCCTCCAAATAACTGGTATAGAGGCATATTAGCAAGTTTTGCTTTAATATCCCATAATGCCATATCAATACCTGCAATGGCATTATTGATGACAGGCCCGTTTCTCCAATAGGAATTTACCATCATCACTTGCCAGTTATCTTCAATGTGATTGGCATCTCTGCCTAGCAGCAATGGTCTTAAATATTCATCAATTATTGTCTGAACAGCTAATGGACGCTGTTGAAAAGTAGCACATCCATATCCATAGATCCCTTTATTTGTTTCTACTTTCACAACAATAAGATTATGCCGGTGCGGGTTTGTTATAAATGATGTAATGTTAGTAATGATTGTCGGTTCCAACTATTAATCTCCTTCTCTCTACATTTCATTCATGTCAAATCAAGCCGTTTAGTGATTTCATTTAAGCACAGGGCAAAACAAGAAGTCAATTTGGTCAGGAAAGTTATCATTATATGTTCATTTACCGTACCAATTTGCTATCACAATAGCAGTGAAAACTAAGTATATAAAGGGATTCTTTCTTTTTTTGGTTGCTTTTAAACCGTTTTCATAAATGCTTGTGCTGTGCTATTATTTCCTTGTCAAATCAAGGCTCCATTTAGCAAGCTTTAGAAATGCATTTATTGAACCATGAGAGGATGCTGTTATATGAAGGAAAAAGAAGCTGTTAAAAAAATCATAGCCTATGTCGGCGGAAAAGAAAATATTAAGAAGGCTTGGCATTGTATGACAAGACTTCGGTTTGATTTAGTAGACCAGTCACTAATCGATCATGAAAATGTTAAAAAGATAGACGGAGTTATCGGGGAGCAATTGCAGAATGATCAGTATCAGGTCATAATCGGTACAAATGTGCAAAACTACTATTCTGTCTTAATGGAAGAGCTGGAAAACAAGGAGGAGAGAAGCCAATCACAGGAAGATAAAACGCAAAAAAGTTTGTTCGGGAGAATGCTGGATGTAGTTTCAGGGGTTTTTGGACCTATTGTTCCTGCAATAGCAGGTGCAGGTATGATTAAAGGAATCTTGGCGGGATTAATAGCTTTGAATGTATTGTCTAAGGAAAGTGAAACAGTCGTCATACTTGATTTAATTGCCAGCGGTGTCTTTTATTTTCTGCCATTCTTTTTAGCAGCGTCAGCAGCTAAAATTTTTAAAACAAACCAATACTTAGCCATTGCAGTAGCAGGCGGATTTATGTACCCGTCTTTGCTTGATGCGGCAAAGCTTGGAGAGGTTAGTCAATTTCAATTTATAGGTTTACCGATCCCGGTAATTAATTATTCTGGTACGGTAATTCCAATCATTTTATCTGTTTGGGCATTAAGTTATATTTATAGATGGGTAGATAAATTTATGCCCTCTGTATTACGAACAGTCTTTACACCAACATTGACATTATTTATTACTATTCCATTTACACTTATCGTATCAGGTCCATTAGGTAGCTATGTGGGAAAAGGCTTAGCCTATATGGTGGAATTACTGTTTGACATTTCCCCGATTTTAGCAGGAGTAGTGATGGGCGGAGCAAGACCTATTGAAATAGTATTCGGTGTACATCACGCCATCACTCCGATCGCCTTGCAAAACTTTGCAGATAAAGGCTATGATATGTTGATGCCTATGATGTTTATGACAAATATGGCCATAGCAGGAGCAACTTTTGCGATGTTTTTTAAAGCGAACAGCAAGACAGAAAAGTCAATCATCTTATCTGCGACAATATCTGCCATTTTAGGAATAACGGAGCCTGCCTTGTTCGGAGTGCTAATAAAAAATCGCAAGGCGTTTATTGCTTGTACAATCGGAAGTACTGTTGCTGCTACATTTTTTGCAGCAATGGGTGTGAGAATATACGGCTATATCCTTTCTAGCATTGTCAGCCTTGTTGCCTATGTTGGACCATATTTTCCATATGCGATTATTGGAATCATCATCGCCATAGGAACAGCATTTTCCATTGCGTTTATAACAGTAAAAAAGAACCCAGATGGAGAGGGGCAAAGGGAAAGTGCGGCCCTAAAAGCAGAGATATAAATAAGCAAAAAAGGAGGGATTCCAATTATGGACCCTCCTTTAAGTATCTTCAATTGTTTAGTTGGAATGGAGCGCTTTTTTAATTTCCTTTAAAATATTTAACAAGCTTAATTTCAATTCCCCTCAAATCTTCTTTTTCCATGCGAGGGGCTGTTCCCCCAATATTAGGTGCATCAATTTCTAGAATTACTGTGTCCATATTTGTTTCACCGTCTGGTTCCCCGACAAGAACAGACAGCTTAACTTCATACCAGCCGTCATAATTGCCTTTTCCGTTTTGTTGTTGCATGATGGCAACATCCTCTACCCTAACCGGATTGACAATCATTTCTTTTTCATATTGATTATGAACGATTTTAATCAATTTTGGTTCTATGATAGAAAACAGAATATCCTCTGTTGTAAAGTATCCATCCACTTTTTTAGGTTCAGATTCTGTTTTTGCAGAAACAAAGTTACCATTCCAGAGGACTGTCAACCCCAGCAGAAACATCAATATTTTTTTCATTATAATCACCTTTCTTCTATAAGTATTTAATTATTATGGACTAAGAAGAGTATTCATATTTGGAAACCTGCAACCCGCTGTCTTCCTGCCATTCTGCAAATAGAACATCTTTGTAATCATTTATTTGCTGTTTGGATAACTGCAGCTTAAGCCAGTGTTCATCAAAGCCCAGCTCCTTCAGATTTTGCTTATCCACCTTGCCATCAAGAATGACAGCATAGGCGAGATTGACTTTTTTTTCAGCGATTTTTAATTCTTCCTTTGTCGGGGTTGCGTAAGCATGCTTTGGTGCCACACTTATATTGCCGTCTTGCTCTAAAATTACATACTCCACTTCATATAAAGAAAAATATCCCTGTTTTCTTAATAGATGCTGCAGTTGGTTTAGGTCTAAATGATTTTTCTTTAATTTTTGAAAATCTATCTGCCCTTTGTTAATTAAAATGGAGGGCTTTCCTTCAAAGAAACTGCGCAAAACTAAGGATTTCTGTGTCAAAAACTCTACTATATAAATAAGAAGTCCCCAGAGAATAATGCTGAAAACAATCTCAAAAACGTTTGTATTTTCATCAAATATTGAATCTCCTACAAAATTTCCTAAAACCATCCCTGTAATAAAATCAAAAGGAGTTATTTGCGAGAATTGAATCTTTCCAAGAATTTTAAGCATAAAAAGCAGTGTGAAGAACCCGACAGTTAACTCAATGGTAATATCCTTATACATAACTCACCTAACATCCTTTAAACTTCTGTAAATTAGCAAAAAAATGAAAAAAGTGCATAGAAAATAATCAATGCCTTAAAAAGCATTGTTTATCCACATATAGGATGTGTCAAAGAGCATAAATTATACTAAATAACAGCGTTTAATAGTTACATAAAAAAATACCCCCTATTTTTAGAGGAAATAAAATAACAACTGTAAATAAACACTAACTTTTAAGTAAGACAATTTGCTAATAGTAACCTTATTAGTTTAATTGCAACTATATAAAAATATTTTAATTGAAAGCGTTGACATGTAATCGTTCTCATGATAAATTAAACCTATCAAATAACAACTTAATAAGTTCCTAGATGGAATGTTACCTTAAGTGGGCATAACCTGAACTAACTAGAACACGCTTTTAAAGTGTGGTTTAGTGAGCTCAGGTTTTTTATTTGTCAAAATTTCAAAAATAGATAAAAGAAGGAAGGGTCAAAAATGAAATATGAGCAGCTGGCAAAAGATATTATTTCTAACGTAGGTGGAAAAGAAAACGTTTCCAATGTTGTCCATTGTATTACACGCCTTCGCTTTAAGCTTAAGGATGAAGGAAAGGCGAATACAGAAGTATTAAAAAATATGGATGATGTAGTTACTGTTATGAAAAGTGGAGGACAATATCAGGTAGTCATTGGCAACCATGTGCCTGATGTGTATAAAGCGGTTGTGACAGTCGGTGGTTTTCAAGGACAAGGGCAAGTGGATGAGACAGAAGAAGGACCTAAGGGCTCTCTTTTCAGCCGCTTTATTGATATGATTTCCAGCATTTTCACTCCAGTTCTGGGTGTATTAGCTGCATCTGGTATGATTAAAGGCTTTAATGCATTATTTGTAGCACTTGGCTGGCTAACAAATACTTCCGGTACCTATCAAATTTTAAACGCAGCCGGCGATGCTCTGTTTTATTTCTTGCCAATTTTCTTAGGGTATACAGCAATTAAAAAATTCGGCGGTACACCGTTTATCGGAATGGCGATTGGGGCTGCATTAGTGTATCCGACCCTTTCGACATTAACTACAGGAGAACCGCTATACACTCTATTTTCAGGTACGATGTTTGAATCACCAATTCATGTGACATTTTTAGGGATTCCAGTCATTTTAATGTCTTATTCATCTTCTGTTATACCAATTATTCTGTCTACATTCTTTGCGGCTAAAGTGGAAAAATGGCTTCGTTCCTTTATTCCAGATGTTATTAAAACATTTGTAGTGCCATTATTAACATTATTAATTGTCATTCCATTAACATTTTTGATTATCGGACCAATTGCAACATGGGCAAGCAGCTTGATCGGAGCAGGTTCACTATTCCTTTATAATTTGAGTCCAGTTGTAGCAGGTATTCTGCTTGGCGGATTATGGCAAGTAATCGTAATTTTCGGTCTTCATTGGGGATTAGTTCCAATTGCTATCAACAACGTGGCAACAATGGGCTTCGATACTATTTTAGCTACTGTTTTTGCAGCATCATTTGCACAAATTGGCGCAGTGCTTGCTATCTTAATTAAAACAAAAGATAAAAAATTAAAATCATTGAGTATTCCAGCATTTATTTCCGGTATCTTCGGTGTTACTGAGCCAGCTATTTACGGGATTACATTACCATTAAAGAAACCGTTTATCATCAGCTGTATCGGTGCTGGTGCAGGTGGAGCTATTTTAGGTCTTACTAATGTAAAGGGTTACATTATTGGTGGTCTTGGAATTTTCGGTATACCATCATACATTAGTCCTGACGGGCTTGGTATGGATCTATGGGGAGCACTTATCTCAATTGTAGTTGCATTCATAGTTGCTTTCATTTTAACATATTTGTTTGGCGGAATCGGCAAAGAACAGAAAAACAACACAAACTCAGAAGTAAAGGCTTCTTCTAATGAAGTAGCTGCAGCAATTGTTCAACAAGAAGTGATTACAAGTCCATTAAGCGGGGAAGTAAAAGCATTATCAGAAGTGGAAGATGCTGCATTTTCAACAGGCGCTTTAGGTCATGGTTTAGCAATCGAACCGACAGAAGGAAAGCTGTATGCACCAGTATCTGGTACGGTTTCAGCACTTTTTCCGACTAACCATGCGATTGGTATAACAACAGATTCCGGTGCTGATATCTTGATTCATATCGGAATGGACACTGTTCAGTTTGAAGGAAAGTACTTCAAAGCACATACAGTGCAAGGAGAATATGTGGAAAAAGGCCAGTTGTTAATTGAGTTTGACATCGAAGAAATCCGCAAAGCAGGAAAGCTTTTAACAACTCCTATCGTTGTAACAAACTATAATGATTACAGCATAGAACTAACTAATAAAAAACAAGTAACAATAGTGGATGAGTTATTCAAACTAGATGTAAAATAGAAGGTAAATTACTGGAGAGCAAGGAGCGATTCTGCTCCTTGCCAATCAGCACACAAAAGAAGGAGGAGAAGTGTAATGGCATTTCAAAAAGGATTTTTATGGGGCGGCGCGATTGCTGCAAATCAAGCAGAAGGAGCATATCTTGCGGATGGAAAGGGTTTAACAACAGTTGATCTTCTGCCGACAGGCCAAAAAAGATGGGACATTATGATGGGGAATCTAACTTCTTATGAACCTATTGAGGGAGAATTCTATCCATCACATGAAGCAATTGACTTTTATAACCGTTATAAAGAGGATATTGCCTTATTTGCCGAAATGGGTTTCAAAGCTTTGCGTTTATCCATTTCATGGGCAAGAATTTTCCCAAATGGTGATGATGCGGAACCGAACGAAGCAGGCTTGAAATTTTATGATGATTTGTTTGATGAATTGAATAAGCATGGAATTGAACCAGTTGTGACAATCGCACATTTCGACGTGCCTGTTAACCTGGTAGAAAATTACGGCAGCTGGCGAAGCCGTGAGCTTGTTGGGTTTTTTGAGAAGTATGCGACAACTCTTTTCAATCGCTATAAAAATAAAGTGAAGTATTGGATGACCTTTAATGAAATCAACATGCTTCTCCACTTGCCGTTTGTGGGGGCAGGCCTTGTATTTAAAGAGGGTGAGGATAAAAACCAGGTGAAATATCAAGCAGCGCATCATCAGCTTGTGGCAAGTGCACTTGCAGTTAAAGCTTGCCATGAAATCATTCCAGAAGCACAAATTGGCTGTATGCTTGCAGCAGGTCAGACATATCCGTACAGCTGCAACCCTGACGATGTTCTTGATGCTATGGAGAAAGACCGTGATTCATTCTTCTTCATTGATATTCAGTCACGCGGTAAATATCCTGGCTATGCAAAAAAATTCATTAAAGACAATAATATTCATATTGAAATGGAAGCTGATGATGAAGAAATTCTGTTAAACAACACGGTAGATTATATTGGTTTCAGTTATTATGCGAGCAGAACAACAAGTACAGACCCGGAAATCAATAAGACTACATCAGGAAATGTGTTTGGATCTATCGAAAATCCTTTTCTGCAAAAATCAGAATGGGGCTGGACGATTGATCCTAAAGGCTTCCGGATTACTGCAAATCAATTATATGACCGTTACCAAAAACCGTTGTTTGTCGTTGAAAATGGTTTAGGAGCTGTTGACATTCCTCAGGAGGATGGACAGGTTTCTGACGATCACCGCATCGACTATTTAAGACAGCATTTAAAAGAGCTGTCTCAAGCAATAGATGAAGGTGTTGAAGTGCTTGGCTATACTAGCTGGGGGCCGATTGATCTTGTCAGTGCATCTACAGGTGAAATGAAAAAGCGTTATGGCTACATTTATGTGGACAAGGATAACGAAGGAAATGGCACGCTTGCTCGTTCTCGTAAGCAGAGTTTTAACTGGTATAAAGAGGTTATAGCAACAAATGGTGAAAATCTATAAATAACACATTAGGAAAGCAGAAGGTTGCTTTCCTTCTTTTGAATTTTCGGAAATTAGTCCTTTTAGATCACTTTTTCTATTATGATAAAAAAACATACGATATTAAACGAATAGGTGGTTACATGAAAATAACCAGAGTATTTAATAATAATGTCATTAGTGTACTCGATGACAAGCAGGAAGAGCTCATCATTATCGGGAAGGGGCTCGCATGGCAGAAGAAGCCAGGTGATATCGTTGAGGAAGAAAAAATTGAAAAGATTTTCGAACTGAAAAATAAAGACATATCACAAAAGTTCAAGACACTTCTGTATGAGGTTCCCCTTGAATATATGGAAGTGACAGAAGAAATTATTAAGCTTGCCAAAAACAGGCTCGGCAGAAGCTTTACGGACAGTTTCTATATTTCCTTGACCGATCATATCCACTTCGCTGTTGATAGAATTGAACAAGGGCATCTTATTACCAATGCTTTGTTATGGGAAATTAAACGATTTTATAAGGATGAGTTTTCAATCGGCAAGGAAGCTTTGCAGCTGCTAAAACAAAAACTAAATGTGGATTTGCCAGAAGATGAAGCGGGGTTCATTGCGATGCATATCGT
>Ga0209463_1000048_pt1 | contig 102172 bp, 96 predicted proteins | sample AgamicMgSfrz_FD_187169 | JGI IMG/M metagenome (GOLD analysis project Ga0209463, IMG submission 187169) | Agave microbial communities from Guanajuato, Mexico - Mg.Sf.rz (SPAdes) (version 2) | ecosystem: Host-associated > Plants > Phyllosphere > Phylloplane/Leaf | place: Guanajuato, Mexico... | reverse complement strand
GCACCTTCGCGGCCGACGCCGAACACACGCCCTTGCCGGCCGCCTCGAGCTTGCGCGGGAAGAAATGCTTGAACTCGAACGTGCCGTGCGGCGTGGCCATGTACTTGTTGCCGGTCGCGCGCGAGACGGTCGATTCGTGCAGGTCGAGCTCCTCCGCGATGTCGCGCAGCACCAGCGGCTTCATCGCGATCTCGCCGTAGCGGAAGAAATCGCGCTGCCGCGCGACGATGCATTCGCCCACACGCTGGATCGTGTCGAAGCGCTTCTGCACGTTGCGGATCAGCCAGCGCGCTTCCTGCAACTGCTGGCCGAGCGGGGAATCGCGCTCGCCGCTCGACTGCGCGAACAGCGTCGCATAGCGCTCGTGCAGGCGCGCGCGCGGCAACACGGCCGGGTTGATCGTGACAATCCATTCGTCGCGCACCTGGCGCACGATCACGTCGGGCACCACGTAGTCGCCGCGCGTGCTGCCGTAGTGATTGCCGGGGCGCGGGTCGAGCCCGCGCACCAGCGCGCAGGCCGCGTGCAGCGTCTGCTGGTTGCAGCCGAGACGCCGCTGGATCTCGGCCGTCTCGCGGCGCGCGAGCCGCTCCAGATGCTCGCGCGCGATCGCCTTCGCTTCCGCGAGCGCCGGCGTGCCGGCCGGAATCGCGTCGAGCTGCAAGACCAGGCATTCGGACAACGAACGGGCCGCGATACCCGGCCGGTCGAGCATCTGCACTAGCCGCAGCGCGACCGAGAGATCCTGCTCCGACAGCAGCCACGCGGGATCAGCCGCGACCAGCAGTTCAGGCAGCTCCTGACGCAGGTAGCCGTCGTCGTCCAGCGCATCGATCACGAGGCGCGCGGCCTCGCGGTCGCGCTTGTTGAGCGGATAGAGCCGCAGCGCATCGTGCAGTTGCTGATGCAGCGACGGTTCGGCGGCGATCCATTCTCCGGGCGACAGGCCGTCGGTGTCGTCGCCCTGACGGCTCGTGCCGCGCGGCGCGGGCGCCGCGGTAAACGGCACCTCGCCATCCGGCGGGCGAATGTCGTCGTGCTCGGGCGCCGCTTCGGGCGCGGCCGCTTCGGTCGGCTGCTCGGGCGTGCCGGCAGCGGTGTCCTCGTCGCCCTGGCCGTCTTCGAGAAACGGGTTCATGTCGAGCGCCTGACGCAATTCCTGTTGAAACTCCAGCGAGGACAACTGCAGCAGCCGCAGCGACTGCTGAAGCCTCGGTGTAAGTGCGAGATGCTGTCGCATCTGCAGCGCAAGCGAGACGGGCATCGAAAGCCTCCTGACGGTTCGGTTCGCGGGTATGTCTTCTACCGGACGTCATGCAGCTTCCGTGCCAGTCGCGCGAAGCGCGCCACGACGCGGCTCTCGCGGGTTCGCGCCCCGTTTCGCCGTGTGCGAGAGCCGCTTTTTTACAACCCGGGGGCAAGTTAGGGGGCACGTATTTCGCTCACGGAAAACGGCCCCGTACCGGAAGCCGCTCGAGGGCCGCGCCGTCAGCGCTTCGCGTCGATGCGGTCCACCGCCGAACGATCGAGAAACGCCGTCGTCAGCTCGGGCAGATGGCGCAGCAGCCACGCGGCCATGCCGCGCTCCTGCTGGAGAATCCGCTCGCAACAGGCGCGAATCTCTTCTTCCCCGGCCGCCTGCGCCGCCGCGACGAGCGCGGTGTACGCGGCGATCTCCAACTGCTCGAATGCATAGGCGGCCAGCGCCGTCTTCACCACTTCGTCGTCCGCCAGCATGCCGCTCGCGATCTCGCCGTATGCGGCAATGCGCGCGGCGAGATCCTTGGTCGCCGATGGCGACGTGCCCAGCCGCATCAGGCACGCCTCGACGAGCGCCTGCTGGCCGAGCGTGTCGTCGAGATGCTGCCGCAGCCGGTCCTGCAACTGCGGGTAGTGGCCGACCCGCTTCATCTGCGCGTCGATCATCGTCTCGGCCTGGCGCTCCATCGCGTAGGCATCGCGCAGCCAGTCCTCCAGATGTTCGTGCTGATTCGCCATCGCGTTCCTCCGGCCTCATCGCGGGGGCGGCATGCCGTGACGCGGCGCCGCGGCGCGTCCCCGCGACGCGTCGTATCAGTACTGCATCGGCGGGGGCGTGCCCGGCAGCGGCTGGTCGCCCTGCGCGCCGTTCGGGCCCGGCGGCGGCACGTCGACCGGTACGTCGACCCTCGTACCGGGCGGCATCGTATTGCCCGGCGACGGACGCGGGTCGTAGCGCGTATTCGCGTCCGGCATCGTCGTGGTCGACTGCGCGCCGCGGCCGTCAGGCGGCGCGGGCGGCGCCCCGCGCGTGCCGTACGGGCCGTTGGCGGGTTGCGTGCATGCGCCCAGCGCGCACGCGGCGGCGAACGCACAGGCGCCCACGCGTATCGTCTGGATCGTGTTCATCGAATCCTCCGTGAATCGACGGCTGCGGCCGGCCAGTACGGCGCGGCTCAGAGCCGGTTGAAGTGGAAATCGCCCGCGTACGCGGTCGGTGCGCGGCGCGCCATCATCGTGTCGAATTCGGCCGCGACGCGCGTGAGCGTGCCGCGTTGCCGGTCGACGTCGGCCCGTTCGAGCGCGGCGAACGCGTCGGCGTCGAACGTCACGGTCAGCGACGCCGGATGGCCGTCGACGCGAAAACCGATATGCAGTGCGCCGGCCGGCTGCTCCTCGACGTGGAACGGCATCGCGCGCGCCTCGAAATGACGACCGAGCGTCTCGGCGATGTCGCGCAGCATGCCGGGTTTCACGCGGATACTCATCGCACCTCCTCCGTTCGCATGAGCGGCGGCGCGCCCACCCGCCACGCCCGCACGGGCGGCTCGCGCGACGGCGGGTCGCGTTCGGGCGGCGCATGCCCGGGCGGGTCGCCCTCCGGTTCCCGGTACGGTTCGGGCAGGTCCGGCGGCAGGTCGTCGGGATCGGGCGGCTCGGGGTCCGGCTCGATGTCGGGGAACGGCGGTTCGGGTCGTTGCAGCCACTGCGCGGGTTCGTGTTTCATCGGCATTCCATCGTTGCGGGTTCGGGTCGGGATCGGCGCGACAGCCGCGTAGCGAAGATTCGCAAGCCGCGTGCCGTCCGTTCACGTCGCCGCAGGCGCGGGTCACGCGGGGATCGCCGGGGAATCGATACGCAGGCGCGCGGTCCAGCGCCAGCCGCCATGCCTTCGCTACACCGTTCGCTGCAAATCTTGCAAGCGCGCGGCTACGCGTCGTAGGCGGCCATCACGAGCCACAGCTCGCGGCCGTCGTCCCGCACGCGTGCGGCCAGCGCATACGGGTCCGACGGCTCGCACGCCCGCTGCAGCGCGAAGCGCGCGGGCTCGGTCGCGCCGAACGTCTCGTCGCCGAGTGGCCGCACGTCGGCCTTGCCTTCGAACATCCGGCGCTCGGGCCGGTAGATCAGCGGTTCGTGCTTCCACGTATCGAAATGGCTTTTCACCGAATCGAATCCGCCGCCGCATACGTTGATCTCGTAGCGCACCCCTGGTCGTCGTTTCGGAATCGTCATCCTGCCTCCCGCTCGGTGTGCGCGCAGCAGGCACCCTGTTGCGCTGTGTCGTCATGGTCGTCGTCGTGGTCGTGGCCGTTGCAGCGGCAAGTCGCGTGCCGGGCGCGCGGGCCGGGAACGCAGGTTGCGGCACAGGCGGCTCCTCGTCACCGATACGGAGTACCGCGATGAAGGATTCGACCCGGCACGGCCACGACGCACCGGCGCACGAGCGGCAGCCCGATCCGCAGCCGCCGCTGAAGGACCAGGACCGCACCCATACGCGCCATTCGGAGCGTCATATCGACAAGCAGCTCGAGGACACGTTTCCGGCCAGCGACCCGCCCGCGACCGGCGGCGTCACGCGCATCGAGCCCGACACGCCGCCCGGCAAGCACGACGACGGGCCGGCGGAGGACAAACGCAAACGCGACGAGAAGTGACGAGACGAACCACGCCTGCACGGCATGCGGTTTGCTGGAACACGGTAGCCGCACCGACACATTGCTTTACCTGACTGCCAAGGAGAAATTCATGCATCGCGTCAACGAAATCATGTCGCAGGACGTCGTGCGGATCGCACCGACCGACTCGATCCGTCACGCCGCTCAACTGATGGAGCGCTACGACATCGGCGCGCTGCCCGTGTGCGACAACAACCGGCTGGTCGGGATGGTGACGGACCGCGATCTCGCGGTGCGCGCGATCTCGGCCGGCAAGCCGCCGGAGACGCGCATCCAGGAGGTCGCGTCCGGCCCGATCGAATGGTGCTTCGACGACGATTCGCTGGACGAGATCCAGCACTACATGGCCGACGCGCAACTGCGCCGGCTGCCCGTCGTCGATCACGACAAGCGACTGGTCGGCATGCTGTCGCTCGCCGACATCGCGACGCGCACGGCCAGCCCCGAGCGCGACGACGTGGCGAACACGCTCGAAGGCGTGTCGCAACCGAAGCAGACGTGACGGTGCGGTGTTCCGCTTCGCCCCGCCCACCCGCGCGACCCGCAGGGCCCGGCCCCGGGCACGGTCGCGCCCCACACAGCCTGGAGGAAACCATGCAGACTCCCGATCAAGGTCAGACCCGCATCATCGGCAAGGGCGCCGCGACGGCGGCCGGCCCCGGTCCCGACGTGATGGCAGCCGATACGCTGGAAGGCGACAAGGTCTATACGACCGACGGCGACGATGTCGGCAAGATCAAGGACATCATGCTCGACGTGCGCTCGGGCCGCATCGCGTATGCGGTGCTGTCGAGCGGCGGCATCCTCGGCATCGGCGACAAGCTGCACGCGATTCCGTGGAGCGCGCTGACGCTCGATACCGAACGCAAGTGCTTCCTGCTGTCGGTATCGTCCGAGCGGATTCGCAATGCGCCGGGGTTCGACAAGGACCACTGGCCGGCGATGGCCGATCCGCAATGGGCCGAGCCGCTGCACGAGTTCTACGGCAGCACGCCGTACTGGAGTGCCGGCGACGAGCTCGGCTTGACCGACCCGACCGAAGACCTCGACGATCCGCGCACGCGCGGCCGTCACTGACCGCACCTTGACGCGGCGCCGGTTCGCCGGCGCTTCCGTTCGACACGCCCCGCCCCGCGGGGCGTTTTTTTGTCCCCTCGCGCCGCGGTGGCCGACGCCGCACCCGGCGCACCGCCAGCCTTTTTACAAGGGTCGTGTAACGTCCCCGTCCGGCTTCCTGGCGCCGCCGCTCGCCGATTCGAGGTAGCCCAGCAGCCGGTGCGGCGTCAGCGGTTTCGCGCAGTGCGCGTCGAAGCCGGCTTCCTTCGCCCGTTCGCAATCGCGCCGCGACGCAAGCCCGCTGCACGCGATCAGCAGCATGTCCGACGTTCGCGGGTCGCGCCGCAGCCGCGCCGCGAGCTGCAGCCCGTCGAGGCCCGGCATCGCGATGTCGAGCACGACCGCGAACGGCTGCCAGTCGCGCGCGACGTCGCACACGGCGAACGGATCGTCGGCGACCCGGCACTCGAAGCCGCGCGCCTCGAGCAGCAGGCGCAGCGCATCCGCCGCATCGCGATAGTCGTCGACGACCAGCACGCGGCGCGGACGGCGCGGCACGCTGTCGGGCGCGCGCCACAGCAGCACGTCGTCGGCGGCCGGATCGTCGCCGGGGTCGAGTTGCATCGTGCTTCTCCTGTCGTTGGACCGGCTTGCCACGCAAGGCGCGAGCCCATACCGACTGCATGCGGCATGCCGGTTGCTGCCTCTCTCGCATCGTCGACACAGGAGTCTTTCATGCGCACGATGCGGCTTCGATCGTCCAGTGTGCTTCCCACTGCGCGTGCGACAGCACGAGCGCCGGCATGTTCCGCGCAACGGCGGCGTGCCGTTCGTTCGGCCTGCGCCGGAGATGCCGCATGACGCGCAAAACGCCCGACCGCCAGGCACCGACGGCACCGCCGCCCGACGACGATGCCCCGGACACGCTCGACGCGTGCCGCCGCTGCGCGCTGTGGGAACACGCGACGCAGCCGGTGCCGGGCGCCGGGCCCGTCGACGCGCCGATCATGCTGGTCGGCGAGCAGCCGGGCGACCAGGAGGACCGTGCAGGCCTGCCGTTCGTCGGCGCGGCCGGCCGCATGCTCGACCGCGCGCTCGACGAAGCCGGGATCGAACGCGCGCACGTCTACCTGACGAACGCGGTCAAGCACTTCAAATGGGAGCCGCGCGGCAAGCGCCGGCTGCACAAGACACCCGCGCAGCGTGAAGTGGCGGCGTGCCACTACTGGCTCGAACGCGAACTGCAAGCCGTCCAACCGCGCGTGGTGGTCGCGCTCGGCGCGACGGCGCTGCGCGCGGTGCTGCAGGACAACGACGCGACGCTGGAGCGCACGCGCGCCCCGGTGCGCACCGAGGACGGCCGGCTCGTCGTCGCGACCTATCACCCTTCGTACGTGCTGCGCACGCGCGGCGCCGATTCCCGCGAACACGCGTACCGCACGCTGGTCGACGCGTTGCGCACCGCGTCGCGCCTCGCTCGCGAGCGGCGCCACGGCGGCGGGCGCCCGGCGCACGGGGATGCCGGATGAGCGGACTCGACGAAGACGCGCAGCCGGCCGCCGCGAAACCGTGGTATCGGCGGCTCGGCCCCGGCCTGCTCGCGGGCGCGTCGGATGCCGATCCGAGCAACGTCGCCGTCTACGCGCAGGCCGGCAGCCAGTTCGGTTTCAACATGCTGTGGATGATCGTCGTCACGCTGCCGATGATGGTGGCCGTGCAGCTCGCGTCGGCATTCATCGGGCGCCGCAATCGCGAAGGACTCGTGGCCGGCATCCGTCAGCACTATTCCGAGCGCGTCGCGAAGACGCTGATCGTGATGGTCGTGATCGTCAACGTCGTGAACGTCGGCGCCGATCTCGCGGCGATGGGCGACGCGACGGCGCTCGTCGTCGGCGGCCGCAGCTACTGGTATGCGCCGCTCTACGGAATCGCGTCGCTCGCGTTGCAGGTGATGCTGTCATACGAACGCTATGCACGCTGGCTCAAATGGATGACGCTCGGCCTGATCGCGTACGTGCTCGAACTCGGCTTCGTGCACGTCGACTGGGGCGACCTGCTGCACGCGATCGTGCTGCCGCACATCGCCTTCACGCACGACTATGCGACCACCGCGGTCGCCGTGCTCGGTACGACGCTGAGCCCGTACCTGTTCGTGTGGCAGGCCGCGCTCGAAGTCGAGGAAACCACGGCCGAGCAACAGAACGGCGAACGCAACTCGCGCCGCGAGACCGAACAGCGCATCACGTTCGACACGTGGACCGGCATGATCGTCACCAACGCGGTGTCGTTCTGCATCATGGTGATCGGCGCGGCCGTGTTCTTCGCGCGCGGCCGGCACGACATCGGCAGCACCGCGCAGGCCGCCGAGGCGTTGCGGCCGATCGCCGGCGAAGCCGCGTTCGTGGTGTTCGCGTTCGGCATCGTCGGCTGCGGGCTGCTCGCGATTCCCGCGTTCGCGGGCAGCGCCGCCTACGGTTGCGCGGAAGCGTGGCGGTTTCGCGAAGGGCTGAACGAGCCCGTACGGCGCGCGCCCGCGTTCTACACGGTGCTGGCGCTGTGCGTGATCGTCGGCATCGCGATCTGCTTCAGCCCGATCGCCCCGATCCGCGCGTTGTACTGGAGCGCCGTGCTCAACGGCGTCGCGGCGGTGCCGATGCTCGTGCTGGTGATGCTGCTGTCGCAACAGCGCGATGCGGCCGGCCAGCCCGGCAGCGGGCCGGTATCGAAAGTGTTCGGCTGGCTGGCGGTCGCGCTGATGGCCGTGTCGGTAGTGACGATGATCGTCGATGTACTGACGTGAGGGATTGAGGCGGGGATTGTGCAGAAGGTTGCGTACGCAACCTGATGGACCGGCAAGCGGGCGACCGCGCCGCGCGCGGCACGCCCGCCCTGGTGTTACATCATCTTGCCGCGCGAGCGCTCGGCACGTGCCGCGTCGGCCGCGGACTCCACCTTCTTCACTTCCTCCGGCGGCGGCAGCACCGCCTTGAAGCCCATCGACTCGATCCACATCTCGCGCGCCCAGCCACGCGTGTGATACAGGTGATGATCCTCATCGGCCTCGACCTCGTCGTGCGCGGCCTTCAGCGCCTTCGCGGCGTCGCTGTCGGGCAGTTGATCAGCCGCGTAGCCGATCAGCTCCCAGTTCAGGTGATCCTTGGTTTCGGCCAGCACCACGCACTCGGCCGCGACCACCTGCGCGACCGCCGGATCGGCCTGCTTCTTCGCCTGCTGGATCACCTGCACCAGCGACTTGCCGGTCGCCGCCACCGCGGCGCGCCCCGGCGACTGCGCATCCGGATCGAGGCCGAGCGTGTCGAATACCTTGCGCAGCACCTCCTGGTGATGCAGCGTCTCGCGATGGTACTTCTCCCATTCCTTATGGAGGTCCTCGTCGGTCGCGCACTGGAGCGCGGCCTCGTAGATCTGCGCGCCGCCAAGCTCGGTCTCGTATGCCTGGCAGAGCAGTTCGAGGATACCTTCGTGCTTCGATTGCCGTTGGGCCATGACTGCTTCTCCGAAAAAGCGGGCCGCCGGGCGGCCCAGGGGTGGAACCGGGCACGCGTTATTGCGTGCCCACCTTGCGTGCGAGCGTCTGCGCCATGCTCAGGTGATGCTTGAGCGTCGGCAGCGTGGATTTGGCGAACGCGCGCAGTTGCGCGTCCTTGCCGTCGCGCGCTTCGTCCTCGAACAACGCGACCGCCTTCTGGTGCGCGTCGGGGCCGGCCGCCGCGAGATACGCGGTGTCGAAGTCGTGCCCGCTCTTGCCGCGCAGCGCCTCCACGTCAGGATCGGAAATCTGTTCGACCTGCGGCTTGATACCCTTGCGCGCGGCGATTTCGTTGAGCTTCGCGTTCGCCTTGCCGTGATCCGCGACCATCCGTTTCGCGAACGCCCGCACGTCCGCCGACTGCGCCTGCTTCAGCGCGAGCTGGCTTGCCTGCACTTCGGCCTTGCCGGCCATCGCGGCCTTGTCGACGAACTCCGCGTCGGTGCCCTTCGGCGCTTTCGCGATGCCGGGGTCGCCGGCCGCGCCGGCGCCCGACGACGGGTTGATCACGCCGCCCGGCACATGCGCATTCGACGCGGGCGGCTCGCTCGGCATCTGCGCGCGGGCGAGCCCGGACACGGCGAGCACGCCGGCGGCGAGCGCCGCGATCGTCCAGTTGGGTTGTCTCATCTGCTTTCTCCTGGTGCTTGCGTGGAAACGGCCATCAGCCGCCGACGATCGAGCCGCCGTTCGGATGCAGCGTCTGCCCGGTCATGTAGCTCGCGCCGTCCGACGCGAGCAGCACGTAGCAGTCGATCAGTTCGTCCGGCTGGCCCGGCCGCTTGAGCGGCACGTTCGAGCCGAATTTCGCGACCTGCTCGGGCGTGAACGTCGACGGAATCAGCGGCGTCCAGATCGGCCCCGGTGCGACCGCGTTCACGCGGATGTCGCGTTCGGCCAGCTCGATCGACAGCGAGCGCGTGAACGCGACGATCGCGCCCTTGGTCGCCGAGTAGTCGGGCAGTTTCGGGCTGCCGTGATACGCGGTGACCGACGCCGTGTTGACGATGCGGCCGCCTTCCTTCATGTGCGGCAGCGCGGCCTGCGTGCAGAAGAACATCCCGTATACGTTGGTGCGGAACGTGCGCTCGAGCTGTTCCTCGGACACGTCCTCGATGCCCGGCTGCGGATGCTGCTCGCCCGCGTTGTTCACGAGCACGTCGAGCCGGCCGAGCCGCTCGACGGTGCGAGCCACGGCGTCGCGCGCCTGCCGGCGATCGCCGACGTCGCACGCGATCGCCTCGCAGCGCCGGCCGGCCTGCTCGATCAGTTGCTTCGTGTGCGCGGCGTCGTCGGATTCATTCAGGTAGACGATCGCGACGTCCGCGCCCTCCTTCGCGAAACCGACCGCCACGGCGCGGCCGATCCCGCTGTCGCCGCCCGTCACCAGCGCGACCTTGCCGGCGAGCTTGCCGCTGCCGACGTAGTCGGCCGCCTCGTCGCGCGGCTTCGGATGCATGTCGCGCTCCGTGCCCGGCTGCTGCGTCTGTTTCTGCGGCGGGGGAGTCTGTGCGGTGGTCATGGGTTCCTCCTTGAACGGGTGCCGCCGATGCTGCGCAAGCGGCGTGCCGCGCGCGGCGCACGCCGGCCCGCACGCGGCGGCCGTGTTTTCAGGGTTGGCGTTGCAAGCGTTTGGAAAAAGGTCAGCGCGGGCCGCCGGACGGGGCTTCGTCGGGCCGGCGCACCGGATCGAAATCGCGCCATTCGCCGTCCTGCCAGTCGCCTTCGACGCGCTCGATCGACTTCGCGCCGGTCGCGCGCAGCACGTCTTCGGCGGCGGTCGCGGTGTCGGGCGTCACGCGCGCGGCGAGGATCACGCCGGTCTCGCTCTGCGCGAGCGTGCCCTTGCCTTCGGCCTGCTCGCCGCGCATGCGGCCGAGCGCGCCGCCGAATGCGCCGAGATAGGCGCCGGCCAGCGCGGCGGCGGCCGGCACGAACCAGTAGTGCAGGCCGAGCGCATAGGCGATCAGCCCGAGGACGACGCCGATCAGCAGCCCACGGATCGCGCCGACCATCGCGCCGCGCCCGCCGGGCTTCGCCGCCGTGTCGGCATACACGTCGCCGCCGATCGGGAAGCGTGCGTGCTGGCCGCCGGGGTTCAGGAAGAAGATCGACACGTCGTCCGGCCCGAACGCGCGCTCGTAGAGGTGACGCGCCCCACCTTCCGCTTCATCGAACGTCGTGAAACGGCCTGCGACGATCATCGCCATGGTCGTGCTCCTCGTGATGAATGCGCCGCGCGCGCAAGCACGCGGCGCGACGGGGCGACGCTCACATCAGCCGCCCGAGTTCCTTCGATACCGATGCCGGCGTGTCGTACTCGCGCTCGGGAATCTTGCGCAGCATGTCGAGCACCTCGGGGCTGGCATGCGAGCGTTCCGCGCACTGCACGACGTCCGACTTGCTGGCCGGGTAGTCCATCCCCTTCAGCGCCTTCTGCACGTCGACCGGGCTCGGCGGCTTGCCGTGGCCCGTCTGATGGCCGCCCTTGTCGTGGTCCTGCTGCGTGCGCTCGCCTTCGTGCGCGCGCGAGTGGCTGTATTCGTGGCCCGTATGTTGTCGGGATGTCATGAAAGCCTCCTTGGAAAATGAACGAAATCACGCGGACTGCCGGCGCGCGCGTGCGAACGCGGCAAACACCAGCGCCGCGGCGCCCAGCGCGACCGCGCCGGCGACCTTCGGCCGCTGCACCACCGAGTTGTACGCACAGCTGCGCAGAACGGGCCCTTCCATGCCTTCGCGCTCGTGCAGCGCGTGGCGCGAGTCGTACAGCGCATTGTCGTCGCGCGGCCGCGCGGGGCGCACCGTGCGCTGGCCGCGCGAGAACAGCGTGGCCGCGAGGCGATCGAACAGGCGCGGCGCGTGGTACGCGCTCGCCGACGTCAGCTTGGCGGCGCCGCCGACGAACAGCGTGCGGCGCGGATGCGCGGCCGCGAACAGGATCGCGTCGGCCACCAGATCGGGGTCGTAGATCGGCGGCGGCAGCTTCGCCTCGACGTTCATGTAGTTCTTCGCGTGCATCACGAACATCGTGTCGATCGCGGCCGGCTTGATCAGCGTGACGGACACCGGCAGGTGATCCGCTTCCATCTCGAGCCGCAGCGAATCGGTGAAGCCCTTCACCGCGTGCTTCGATGCGACATACGCGCTTTGCAGCGGCACCGGCGCGTCGGACGCCTCGCTGCCCATGTTGATGATCGCGCCGCCGTGGAAATCGCTCTTGCGCCGGAAATGGTCGGCCGCGACGAGCGAACCGTGCACGACGCCCCAGTAGTTGGTGTCGAACAGCCGGCGCTGATCCTCGAGCGGCACCTGGGCCGCCGTGCCGAAAATCGACACGCCGGCATTGTTGATCCAGGTGTCGAAGCCGCCGTACGTGTCGGCCGCCGCCGCGGCCGCGCGCTGCAGATCCTCGACGTTGCCGACGTCGCCGGCGACCGGCACCGCGAGGCCGCCGTGCTGGCGGATTTCCTCGCACAGCGTGTTCAACGCTTCCTCGTTGCGCGCGAACAGCACGAGCTTCGCGCCGCGCCGTGCCGCCTTGCGCGCGGTGACGAGCCCGATGCCGCTCGTCGCGCCGGTAATCACGATCGTCTGTTCGCCGACCGGTTTGAGCATGCAGTTCATCGCTGGACTCCTGTTACGGTCGCGTCGCGGTTATTTGGGCCGGATGGTCAACTGGTCGCGCACGCCCTGCACGCCGTCGACCTGCTTCACGACGCTGACGGCCTGCGTGCGCTGCTGCTCGTCGGGCACGCTGCCGGTGAGCGTCACGGTGCCGTGCCGGGTCTTCACGTGGATGTCGCCGGCCGACAGGCCGCTCGTGCCGACGAGTTCGGCCTTCGCCTTGGTCGTGATCGTCGCGTCGCGGATCTTCGTGCCGGTGCTCGAATGCGACGACGACGTCGACGACGATGCGGCGCCGTCGTCGCCGGCGGCGACCGCGTTCGGCGCGACGACCATGCACACGGCGGCCGCGGCGATCGCGACCGCCATCCCGGTGCGCAGCGCGCGTTGACGGCGGATTCGCGGGGGGCGGGCTTGCAGCGGGGATACCTTCATCGTGACCTCCTTTTCGTCAAGCCGGACACGCCGGCAGGTGAACGGAGTCGCGCAAGTCGCGTGCCGCGCCGCGTGCGCCGCATGCCAGCGCGCCACCGCGATCAGACGCCCTTTCATCCAACGCGTTGTAATTTTTTCGGCACACGGGGAAGCGGTTTTCCCCGCAATCCGGCGGGCATGCCGATTGCCGAGCGACCGACAAGGGTGGCCCGTGTGCGCGGCCCCGATACCGGGAGCAATACCATGCAAAGAATTGCGTTGATCAGTGAACATGCGTCGCCGCTGGGGGTGATCGGCGGCGTCGATGCCGGTGGTCAGAACATCTATGTCGCGAACGTCGCGAAGCAGCTCGCGGAGCGCGGCCTCGACGTCGACGTCTACACCCGCTGCGACAATCCGCATTTGCCGGAAGTCGTGTCGATCGGCCCGCGCATGCGCGTGATCCACGTGCCGGCCGGGCCGCCGACCGACGTGCCCAAGGAGCAGCTGCTGCCGTACATGGGCCCGTTCGCGCAGTACATGATCTCGCGCATGCGGCGCGAGCCCGATCCGGTCGACGTGATGCACGCGAACTTCTTCATGTCCGGCGACGCGGCGCTGCGCGTGAAAAAAGCGCTCGGTATCCCGCTCGTCACGACGTTCCATGCGCTCGGGCGCGTGCGGCGGCTGCACCAGGGCACGGCCGACGGCTTTCCCGACGCGCGCTTCACGATCGAGGACACGCTCGCGCGCCGCTCGGACCGCCTGATCGCCGAATGCCCGCAGGATGCGCTCGACCTGACGACGCACTATCGCGCCGACACCGCGCGCATCGAGATCGTGCCATGCGGCTTCGATGCACGGGAATTTCGGCCGGTGCCGCGCGTCGATGCACGCGCGCGGCTGGGCTGGCCGCAGGACGCATTCGTCGTACTTCAACTGGGGCGCCTCGTGCCGCGCAAGGGCATCGACACCGTGATCGACGCGCTCGCACGCATGCCGCGCGATCCGCAGCGGCCGACGCACCTGTACGTGGTCGGCGGCAGCCAGCCGACGCCCGACCCCGCGCGCGACCCGGAACTCGCGCGGCTCGCCGCCTTCGCGCACGAACTCGGGATCGCGAACCGCGTAACCTTCGTCGGCCGGCGCGATCGCGATGCGCTGCACCTGTACTACAGCGCGGCCGACGTGTTCGTGACGACGCCGTGGTACGAGCCGTTCGGCATCACGCCGGTCGAGGCGATGGCGTGCGCGGCCCCGGTGATCGGCAGCGACGTCGGCGGCATCCGCACGACGGTCGACGACGGCACGACCGGCTATCTCGTGCCGCCGCGCGACCCGGCCGCGCTGGCCGCGCGCCTCGTGCAACTGCGCGCGCAACCGGACCTGTGCGCGGCGCTCGGCCGCGCCGGCTACCTGCGCGCCCATCGCTTCTACACCTGGCAAGGCGTCGCCGACCGGCTCGTCGACATCTACCGCGACGTCGCCCACGCGCAGCGCGCCGGCACGTCGGCCGGCACCGGCCGGCGCACGCCGGTCGCCACCACGCGAGGCGTGCTCGCACACCGCAAGGAGAATACGTAATGAAGGGCTACGACCGAAAACGCGTCCTCGTCACCGGCGGCGCCGGCTTTCTCGGTTCGCATCTGTGCGAACGCCTCGTGACGGCCGGCCACGACGTGCTGTGCGTCGACAATTTCTACACGGGCACGAAGGACAACATCGCGCACCTGCTCGATGCGCCGAACTTCGAGCTGATGCGGCATGACGTGACGTTTCCGCTCTACGTCGAAGTCGACGAGATCTACAACCTCGCGTGCCCGGCGTCGCCCGTTCACTACCAGCGCGACCCCGTGCAGACGACCAAGACCAGCGTGCACGGCGCGATCAACCTGCTCGGCCTCGCGAAACGTGTGAAGGCGCGCATTCTGCAGGCATCGACGAGCGAGGTGTACGGCGACCCCGACGTGCATCCGCAGGACGAGCACTATTGCGGCCGCGTCAATCCGACCGGCATCCGCGCGTGCTACGACGAAGGCAAGCGCTGCGCGGAAACGCTGTTCGCGGACTATCACCGCCAGTACGGCATCGACGTGCGGATCGCGCGGATCTTCAACACGTACGGCCCGCGCATGCACCCGGCCGACGGGCGCGTGGTATCGAACTTCGTCACGCAGGCGCTCGCGGAACAGCCGTTGACCGTCTACGGCGACGGCAAGCAGACGCGCTCGTTCTGCTACGTCGACGACATGGTCGATGCGTTGATCCGGCTGATGGATGAACCGGGCGATGCGAGCGAGCCGGTCAATCTCGGCAGCGACGTGGAGATCGCGATGATCGACGTCGCGCGGGAAGTCGTGCGGATCGTCGGTGCCAACGTGCCGATCGAATTCCGGCCGCTGCCGTCCGACGATCCGCGCCAGCGGCGGCCGAATCTGGCGGCCGCGCAGAAGCGGCTCGGCTGGCGCGCGACGACGACGTTCGCGAACGGGCTCGCGCACACCGCGCGCTACTTCATTCAGCGCCAGGTCACGCACCACGCGCCCGGCGACCTCGTGCGCAGCACGCGCATCGCGTCGCATCTGCTCGCGCAGGTCCATACGCAGAATCGGCCAGCGCCGACGACGTGACGCGGCTGACGCGGCCGAAGCAACCGAGACGCGACGCGCGTCAGCCGTCGCGCTTCGTCACGTGCGCGATCTTGTGCGCCAGTTCGCGCACGTCGACCGGCTTGCACAGATAGCCGTCGAAGCCGGCCTCCAGCGCGCGGCGCTCGTCGGCGAGGCCCGCGTGCGCGGTGACGGCCAGCACGCGCACGTCGAGCGGGCCGCTGTCGCCGTTCGTCGTGCCGCGCCGCAAGGCCTCCAGCAGCCAGAAGCCGTCGCCGTCGGGCATCGCGAGGTCGGACAGCACGACCGTCGGCCGCATGTCGGCCACCATCGCGAGCGCCTCGCGGCCCGACGACGCGATCGCGACCGCCGCGCCGAAGGTGGTCAGCGCGGCGGTGAGACTGGCCCGCGTGGTCGCGTCGTCGTCGACGATCAGGATGCGCTGCGTATCGAGCACGAGCGCCTCGCGCTGGCCGCCCGCCTGCACGATGCTCCACGCCATCGCGCCGCCCGGCTGCCAGCCGGCCGGCAGCGTCACCGTGAACGTCGTGCCGCGATCGCGGCCCGCACTCGCGACGGTCACGCTGCCGCCGTGCAGTTGCGCGATATGTCGCACGATCGACAGGCCGAGACCAAGCCCGCGCCGCGGCGACGCGGGCGAATCGTCCGCGCGGCGGAACATGTCGAACACGTACGGCGTGAACTCCGTCGCGATGCCCTGCCCCGTATCGGCGACGGTCAACACCGCGTGCCCGCCGTCGCGCGCGAGGCCGACCGTCACGCTGCCGCCGCCCGGCGTGAATTTCAGCGCATTCGAGATGAGGTTCGACAGCATCTGCCGCAACCGCTCGGCGTCGCCCGACACGATGCACGCGGACGCGGCGCAGTCGAATTCGAGCATGATGCCGGCCGACGAGGCGGCGGTCTGGAACGTGCCGACCTGATCGGAGAACAACCGCACGACGTCGACCGGCGTCGCGTCGAGCCGCAGCTTGCCGGTCGCGAGCGACGACGCATCGAGGATGTCGCCGACCATCCGCGTGAGCGAACGCGCGCTGCGGTCGATCGCGTCGATCGCCTGATGCTGCAACGCGTGGTCGCCCGTATTGCGCAGCACCTCGATCCACCCGTAGATCACGTTCAGCGGCGTGCGCAATTCATGCGACACCGTGGCCAGCAGCTCGTCCTTCAGCCGGTTCGACGTGTCGGCCTGATCGCGTGCATCGCGCGCGCCCTGCAGCGAGCGCTGCGCCCGCAGGTCGCGGCGACGCTGCGCGCCGGTTTCGTGCAGCGTCAGCGACAGCGCGACGCACGCCCGCGCCTCGCCCTGCACCGGGCACGCCGATACCGTCGCCCGAAAGCGCCGACCGTCGCGCCGCACGCACAACAGTTCGAGCGGCCCGACCGGCTCGTGCATCGCGTCGAACGCGTCGGCGAGCGGATTGAGCCGCAGCCAGCGCCGCGCGATCAGCGTGTCGAACCTGCGGCCGCGCGCGTCGGCCTCGTCGTAGCCGAAGATCCGCTGCGCAGCCGCGTTCCAGCTGGCGATGCGGCCGTCGGCGTCGATCCCGACGATCGCGTCCGGCGACGCCTCGACGACCGCATGCTGGAGCCGCGACGCATCGACGCGCGCGCGGTCCGCGCCGGCATCGCGCAGCAGCAGCACCGCGCCGTCCAGATTGCCGTCCGCATCGCCGATCGGCGACGCAACCGCGACGATCGGCACCCGATCGCCGCTGCCGGCCTGCAGCCAGTGCCGGTCGGACGTCGCCTCGGCGCCGCCGAGCGCATGGTCGAGCGGCGTGGTCGGCACGCGGCGGCCTTCGTGATCGACGATGCGCAGCACGTCGCGCACCGGCCGCCCCACCGCCTCGTCCGGCCGGCAGCCGACGAGTTCGGCCGCGGCCGCGTTGAGATAGATGAGCCGCCCGTTCGGGTCGGTCGCGATCACGCCGTGCGGCAGCGCGCGCAGCACGGCCTCGAACTGGCGGCGGGCGGCCGCCTCGCGTCGGCGCGCGCGATCGTTCGTGAGCCGCGTGTGATGCAGCAGCGACGCGACCGCGCACACCAGCGCGCCGATCAGGATGAACGTGCCGAGCTGCACGAGCCGGTCGGGCAGCGGCGTCGTATAGGCGGCCGGATCGGACAGGAACAGCGTCCAGACGAGCAGCCCGCTGACCACCGTCGACACGATGCCGAACACGAACGACGTCGCCCACGCGGCGCCGGCGAGCAGCGGGTAATACAGCACGAACGGCAGATTCACGCCGCCGAACCGGATCGCGAGCGTCTGCAACACGGTCGCGATCGCGACCAGCATCACGGCCGTTGCGTAATTTCCGGCCTGCGGCCGTGCAATTTCGGTCATTGGACACGCTCCTGCGGGGACACTCGACAGCGGCCGGCGCGGACGCCGCCCGCGGGCACGACGCATGCTGGCCGATCGGAACCGGCGGCCCGGCCGCTCACGATGGAGAACTTCACGCCATGCCCGACCCGACACGCTGGCTCGTCGTCTCGCCGCATCTCGACGATGCCGTCTTCAGTTGCGGGCAACTGCTCGCGCAGGCGCCCGGCTCGATCGTCGTCACCGTGTTCGCGGGCATCCCGCCGCACGGCACGCCCGCGCCCCCGTGGGATCAGCGCGCGGGCTTCCGCCACGCCGACGAAGCGATGCACGCGCGCCGCGACGAAGACCGCCGCGCGCTCGCGCTGCTCGACGCCCGCCCCGTGTGGCTCGATTTCCTCGACGATCAGTACGGCGTACCGACTACGTCGACCGCGATCGCGACACGCGTGGCCGCGGCGATCGACGCGCACCCGGGCTTCGGCGTGCTCGCGCCGGCCGGCCTGTTCCACCGCGATCATCTGCAGGTGCAGGAAGCCATGCTGTCGCTGCTGCGTGCCGACGATCCGTCGCACGTCTGGCGCTTCTACGAGGACGTGCCGTATCGCCGCATCGACGGGCTGATGGCCCGGCGCGTGATCGAATGGCGCGAGCGCGGCTGGACGGCGCAGCCGGTCGCGGCGCCGGCCGCCGGCGACACGAACAGCGTCGCCGCGAAAGCCGCCGCCGTCGATGCGTACGCGAGCCAGGTAACGCTGCTGGAACCTCATATGCGTGCCGCTCTCCGTGAACCCGAAACGATCTGGCGGCTCGAATGCGACGTCACGTCCACGTAACGCCCGCGCGCGTCGCGCTGCCGCCGGGCGAGCCGCGCGTGACCGCGATCGTGCTGACCTGCCGGCGCGCCGCCGAACTCGCGCGCACGCTCGAACACCTGTCCGTGCTGCCCGACCGGCCGGCGATCGTCGTCGTCGACAACGCGGCGGACGCCGACACGGCCACGCTGATCCACGACCGCTTTCCGCATGTCGCGCTCGTGCATGCGCCGGGCAACCTCGGCGCGGCCGGCCGCAATCTCGGCGTCGCCGTCGCCCGCACGCGCCACGTCGCGTTCTGCGACGACGACACGTGGTGGGCGCCCGGCTCGATCGCCGAAGCCGCGAACCTGCTCGACGCGTATCCGCACGTCGCGGCCGTCACCGCGCGCGTGCTGGTCGGCCCCGACGAACGCGAAGACCCGACCTGCCGGCTGATGGCCGACAGCCCGCTCGACGCGCCCGTCGCGCTGCCGGGCCGGCCGATCCTCGGGCTGCTGGCCGGCGCGACCGCCTTCCGGCGCGACGCGTTCGTGCGCGCGGGCGGCTACCATCCGCACTACTTCCTCGGCGGCGAGGAGGCGCTGCTCGCGCTCGACCTGTATCGCGCGGGACACTGGCTCGTGTATGCGCCGCGCCTGACCGTCCATCACTACCCGTCGCTGCAGCGCGACCGGCCCACGCGTGCGCGCACCGCAGCACGCAACGCGGTGTGGACCGCGTGGCTCAGATGGCCGGCCACGGCCGCGTGGCGGCATACCCTGCGCATGCTGCCGCTGCTGCGCCGCGAACGCGCGATCGTGCGCACGTTCGCCGGTCTGGCGTGGACCCTGCGCGAACGACGCACGATCCCGCCGCACGTCGAACGCATGCGCCGCCGCCTGGAGCGCGACACGCGCCGCGAGGCCGGAACGGAAACATGAAAGCGGTCGTAGCGGCATCAGGAATCCGGCTTCTCCGCTTCATCTTCCAGTTGCGCAAGCCGGTTGTAGATCGTCTTCAGGCTGACGTCGAGCACCTCGGCCGCCTGCGCCTTCACGCCGCCGCATTGCGCGATCGTGCCGAGGATCAGCTTGCGGTCGACTTCCTCGAGCGGCGTGCCGAACGGCACCGTCACGCGATCTTCATGCGAATCGACCATGCTGGACAGCTCGTCCATGATCGGCGGCGGCAACGTGTCGATCACGTCGGCATCGGTGAAGATGCTCGCGCGCTGCACGAAGTTGCGCAGCTCGCGCACGTTGCCGGGCCATTCGTAGGTCTTCAGCGCTTCGCGGGCGGTGGGCGCGAACCGCAGGTTGCGGCCACTCTCCTCGTTGTAGCGCTGCAGGAAGGCATCGGCGAGCATCGGGATGTCGTCGCCGCGTTCGCGCAGCGACGGCAGCGGAATCGGGAACACGTTGATCCGGTGGAACAGGTCGGGCCGCAGCTTGCCGTCCGCCATCGCGGCTTCCGGGTCGCGATTGGTCGCGGCGACGATGCGCACGTCGACGTCGATCTCGCGCGTCGAGCCGAGCCGCGTGACGCGCCCGGTCTCCAGCACGCGCAGCAGCTTGACCTGCGATTCGAGCGGCATCTCGGTGATTTCGTCGAGAAACAGCGTGCCGCCGTCCGCGCGTTCGAAGAAGCCCTTGTGCTGGCGTTCCGCGCCGGTGAAGCTGCCGCGGTCGTGACCGAACATCTCGCTCTCGACGAGGTTCGCGGCGATCGCGCCGCAGTTCACCGCGAGGAACGGGCCGCGGCGGCGCAGGCTCAAGTCGTGCACCGTTTGCGCGGCGAGCTCCTTGCCGGTGCCAGACTCGCCGGTGAGCAGCACCGACGCTTCGGTGCGCGCGACGCGGCCGATCGCGTCGTACACGGCCTGCATCGCGGGCGAGCTGCCGAGCATGCGGCCGAAGCGGCCGAGGCGCTGCAACTCCGAGCGCAACTCGGCGATTTCCTCGTGCAGCGCGGTCGTGCGCGGCACGCGCGCGAAGATGCTGTTCAGCCGCTGCATGTTGAGCGGCTTCACCAGGTAATCGGTCGCGCCGCGGCGCAATGCGTCGATCGCGGTTTCGAGGCTCGCGTGGCCGGTGGTCAACACCATTTCGCAATGCCCGCGTTTGGGCAATGCGTCGAACAGATCCATCCCGTTGCCGTCGGGCAGCACGAGGTCGCACAGCACGAGATCGGGGGTATGCGTCGAGACGAGCGTGCGCGCTTCTTCAAGCGTCGCGGCCGTATCGCACGTCAATTGCTGCGTGCGTGCGAGCGTGGCGAGCATCGTTCGCGTATCGGCGTCGTCTTCGACGATCAGGACGTAAGGCATCAAGGCTCCTTGTAATGCGGCCCGGCGCGTGCATCGGCCGGCACCGCGGCACGTGCAGCGTCATGCGCGTCATCATCTTCGACGCTGCACACGAACGGGCAGACAGGCTGTCCTGCACTGAAAACGAGTGCTTAGCAGTATAGAAGAACGACGTCGTGCATTCGCCGCTCATCGAATAAATCTATCTGTCGCCATAAATCGCATTGCCAGATTCAATGTCGTCGAATCGGTATAAAAGGTATTCTGAGTACGTGAAAAACGACGTGTGCCACGTCCTTTTTTACCTGGTCCCGACACATTCGGTCAAAACTTCCCAACCCGGTTATTACTCCATGTCGAAATCCGATGATGACGGCACGCGACTGTTCGGCCGTTCGCGAACAATTCAGGATCTGCTACTGAAAGTGTCGCGCGTCGCCGCCACCCGCGTGAGTGTGCTGGTGGTCGGCGAAAGCGGTGCGGGAAAAGATATCGTCGCCCGGCTCATTCACGACATGAGCCCGCGCCGGCGCGGCCCGTTCGTGCCCGTCAATTGCGGCGCGATTCCGAAGGACATCGCGGAGTCGCAGTTGTTCGGTCACGAAAAAGGCAGCTTCACGGGTGCCGTTGCACAACATGTGGGCATGTTCGAGGCCGCGCGCGGCGGCACGCTGTTTCTCGACGAGATCGCCGAGATGCCGCTCGAATTGCAGGTCAAGCTGCTGCGCACGCTCGAAACCAACACGATCGTGCGCGTGGGCGGCCATGAGGCGATCCCGCTCGACGTGCGGATCGTCGCGGCCACGCATCACGATCCGGTCGAGGCCTTGCGCAGCGGCGCGCTGCGCGAAGACCTGTTCTACCGGATCGCACCGATCGCGCTGCACGTGCCCGCGCTCCGGCAGCGCGAGGACGACGTCGGCGACATCGCACTGCAGATCGTCGAACGGCTGAACGCGCGGCACCGCACCAGGAAGCGGCTGTCGACGCAGGCGATGAAGGCGCTGCGCGCGTACACGTGGCCCGGCAACGTGCGCGAACTGCGCAATACGCTGGAGCGCGCGTTCATCCTCGCCGACGAGCAGATCGAGCTGCAGTTGCCGCGCCGCCCGCCGCCGCGCGAGGAAGTGCGTCACAACGCGATGACGCTGCATATCGGCACGACGCTCGCGCATACGCAGCAGCGCTTCATCGTCGCGTCGCTGCGGCATTTCAACGGCGACAAGCCGCGCACCGCGAAGGCGCTCGGCATCAGCCTGAAAACGCTGTACAACCGGCTCGCGCTGCTGCCGGAAAGCGAGCGCAATGCGGTCAGCGGCAGCGCGCCGCCGGCCGCGAACGCGTCGAACGGCGGCAGCGCCTCCGCTTCGCCGCCCGCGACGATGCCGTAAGTGCGGCGGGCCCCCGCCGCCGTCACCCCGTCACGTCGCGCAATGCGGCGTCCCAGTCGCGCGCGAACCGCTCGATGCCGAATCGCTCGCACGCGTCGCGTTTGGCCGCCGCGCCCCACTCGCGCGCCAGTTCCGGATCGCGAATCAGCATCCGCATCGCGTCGACCAGCACGGCCGGCCGCGTATCAGCCACGCCGTTGCTGCCGGTCTTCACGAGTTGCGCCATCTCGGTGGTCGCGAGCGCGACGATCGGCAGCCCGACCATCATCGCCTCGATCACCGCGAGCCCGAGGCTCGTATAGCGGATCGGATTGAAGAAGAACCGGTAGTGCGACAGGAACTGCGGCAGCGCCGGGTTCGGCACCTCGCCGATCCCGCCAAGCTCGCTCGAGCCCATCCCGACCAGATCGATCGGCACGCTGTGCCGCACGACCTCGAACAGGTCCGCGCCGAGGCGCCGGCCGCGGCGCGCGAGGTTGTTCACGACGGCCACGCCCTTCGGCAGCGTGCCGTGATACTCGACACCTTCGGGCATCAGCACGCCATGCTCGATCACGCGCGTCGGCGTCACGCCGTTGTCCCACATCAGCGCGTTGAACGGCGTCACGTGCACCAGCAATACGTTCGGGTCCTGCACCGGATGCAGCGTGTCGGTCGGATGCTCGCGCGGCGGATCGTGCTCGACGAACAGCGTCGGCAGCGCGCGCTGCGCTTCGCTCAGCAGCCGCAGGCGGTCGTGCTGGTAATGCTTCACGTGCTGATACAGCACGCAGTCGAAGGCGGTGTCGCGCACGCACTCGGCCGGCACCTCGTGCACGTTGTCGCCCCACGGCAGGTGCCCGACGCGGCCCGCATAGCCGGGCGGATGCTGCGGCTTCGTCACGATGTAGAAATCGTGCGGCGCCTGCGACAGGTAATACAGGTAGTTGCCATGCACGTGCCAGGTGAGCACGCGCAACCGCTTACGTGACATGACGTCTCTCCTCCGCGAGCAGTTCGCCCGCCCGGCCGATCACGTCGCCGACGCCGATCGCCGTCGCGCACTCGTGCCCGTACGGGCACGTATCGAACATGCATGGCCGGCACGGCGGATAGTTCGCGAGCACATGATGACGCTCGGTGTCGAGCGGCGCCCAGCGGGCCGTATCGCTGCCGCACGCGACGACGATGCTCGGCGTGCCGAGCGCCGCTGCGACGTGCGATACGCCCGTGTCGTTGCACAACAGCAGCCGCGCGCGGGCGATCAGCGCGGCCAGCGCGCCGAGCGGCGTGCGGCCGCACAGGTTTACGCACGGCCGCCCGAGGTGTTCGGCGAACGCACTCGCCAGCGCCAGTTCCGCGCGCGTGCCGGTCAGCACGATCTGCCAGCCGTCGTCGGCGAGCTGCCGCGCGGCCTGCGCGAAGCGTTCGACCGGCCAGCGTCGCGACGCCATCCGCGCGCCGGGATGGACGATCACGTAACGGCCGGGGTCGAGCGCGTGCTCGTCGCAGAGCACGTGCCACAGCGCGTAGTCGAGGCCGCCGAGCGGGAATTCGAGGTAGTCGCCCCAGTCCGCGTAGCCGAGCTTGCGCGTGAGCGCCAGGTAGCGCGTCACTTCGGGTTCGTCGTCGCGCCACACGAGCGCGCAGTCGAGCGTGGTCGTGCCGCCGTCGGCCGGCACGAAGCCGGCCGTGCGCGTCGCGCCGAGCGACGCGACGATCGCGTTCGTGTGCGCGCCGCTGCCATGCAGCTGGATCGCGAGATCGAAGTCGCGCGAGCGGCATTCGGCGATGAACGCCTCGCGCGTGGCCGCGTCGGGTTCGGGCTGTTCGCCGAGCCCCGGTGCGCCGGGGAATGCAATGAAGCTGTCGATGTAGTCCGAGAAGCGCGACGCGAATTCGCGCGCCCACGGCAGCCCGATCAACGTGATGCGCGCGTCGGGTTCGCCGCGTCGCAGCGCGCGCAGCGCGGGCACCGCGCACAGCATGTCGCCGAGCTGCAACGCGCGGAACACCGCGATCCGCTTCGGGCCGCGCGAGCCGTCGGAATCGACGCCGGGATCGAGCTTCATCATTTGCTCCGAGAAACCCCGTCCTTCAGGACGGAGAGGAAAGGCGTGCTGTTGACAGGCAGCTTCTTCCACGGGTTAGGATCACCGGCATGATCCTTGTCTACCGCTATCGCGTGAAGTCGCTCAACGGACTGCTCAACAAGCAGAGCCGTGCGGTGAACTACGTCTGGAACTTCTGCAATGACACGCAGAAGCACGCGCTGAAGTGGAACAAGAAGTGGCCTACAGGATTCGACCTGAACGTGCTGACGACCGGCAGCAGCAAGGAACTCGGGATCCATTCCGGCACGGTCAACGCGACGTGCGAGCAATATGCGAAGTCGCGCAGTCAGCACCGTCGGTCCTACCTGCGCTATCGCGGCAGGAAGTCGCTGGGCTGGGTGCCGCTGAAGGGCCGTGACCTGAAGCGCGAAGGCGATGCGTTCCGTTTCGCCGGCAACACCTTTCGCGTGTTCAACAGCCGACCGCTTCCCGAAGGCAAGATCAAGGACGGGACCAACTTTGCGCAGAATGCACGCGGCAACTGGTTTCTCAATATCGTGATCGAGATGCCGGATGTGCACGCCCGCCCGATCCGTTCCGGGGTCGGCATCGATCTCGGCTTGAAAGACTTCGCCACACTTTCGACGGGCGAGAAGCTGCCTAACGATCGGTTCGGTCGATGCGCGGCCGAGAAACTCGCGAAAGCGCAGCGAGCGCGAAAGCACAAGCGACATATCGCGAAGCTGCACGCCAAGGTCGCGAATGCCCGTGCCGATTTCCAGCACAAGCTCGCGCTCGATCTGGTGCGGCGCTTCGATTACATCGCGGTCGGCAACGTGTCGGCCGCGAAACTCGCCAGAACCAGGATGGCGAAGAGCGTCTACGACGCGTCCTGGTCGTCCTTCCGGAACAAGCTCCGTTACAAAGCGATCGCGCACGGAGCCACGTTCGAGGAAGTGGACGAAAGCGGTTCGACCCAGTCCTGTTCGTCGTGCGGGTCGAAAGACAGCACGACGCGGCCGAAAAGTATCGCGGGACTGCGAATAAGAGAGTGGGCCTGTAGTGACTGTGGTGTCGAGCATGATCGAGATACCAACGCTGCTGTGAATATTCTCCGATGCGGACGTGCATCGCCAGGTGTGGGAATCATTTCCCTTTAGGGAGAAGAGGACGTCAAAGGAATAACACTCTGAAGTGAAGCGCGCCGCGCATGCGCCAGTACAGCGACACGGGCGGAATCGCGATGGATGTGACGATCATCTCGGCCACATGCGACACCGTGAGCTGCGTGCCGCGCAGCCGTTTCGCGCAGAACCCCGCAGTAATCGCGGCCCACACCGCCGCGCACACGATGGCCGGCGCCGGCCAGCCTGCCGCGAAACAGCCGATCGCGCCGAGCGCGGCGAGCACGGCCGCGTAGTAATGCCACGGCGGCGTCGGCCGGATATGACGCCGGTAGGTCGTGCGATGCTTCTTGTACAACAGCGCATCGAAATACACCTTCGACTGCGCGCCGATGCTCGATCCCCAGCGCGCGGGGCGCACCGGATGCACGATGCGCGCGGCGTCGGCCTCGACGATCGGCCCCGCATGCTCGCGCAGCGCGAACATCAGGTCGGCGTCCTCGCGCCACGCGCGCGTGAAGCGTTCGTCGAAGCCGCCGATGCGTTCGAGCGCCGCGCGCCGCACGAAGCAGTTCGCGGTCGCGAATTCCGCCTGCGCGAGCCCCGCCGCGTCGCGTTCGTAGTCGGTCGGGCGCGGCCGCAACGGCACGTCGATCCGGCCGGCCGCGGCCGACGCCGACGGCTCGGCCAGCAGCGCGGCTGCGCCATGGCGCAGCCAGGTCGGATCGGGAATCGTGTCGTCGTCGGTGAATGCGATCAGCGCGCCGCCCGCGCTGCGCCAGCCGACGTTGCGCGCGCCGGCCGGCCCCTGCGTGTCGGGCGCGGTCATGTAGCGGATCACCGGCACGTCGGTCACGCGGGCGCGGCACGCATCGACGACGGCGCGCGCACTGCCGGCCGGGTCGTCGTCCACGACGACGATCTCATAGGTGGTCGGATCGAACACCTGCACGCACAGCGCGTCCAGGCAGCGTTCGAGCAGATCGGGCCGCCGGTAGGTCGGCACGACCACCGACACCACGGGCGGCAGGTGCGTGTCGCGCATGTTCATCTGGGCTTCTCCAGCAGGAACGGGCCGATCACGAGCGCGTCGAGCGGCGAGGTCCAGAAGCATTCGATCGCGTCGCGCGGCGAGCACACGATCGGTTCGCCGCGCGTGTTGAACGACGTGTTGACGAGCACCGGCACGCCGGTGAGCGCGTCGAACTCGGTCAGCAACGCATGCAGCAGCGGATGCTGGGTTTCGTCGACGGTCTGCACGCGCGCGGTGCCGTCGATGTGGCGCACGGCCGGAATCTTCTCGGCGCGCTCGGGCAAGACGTCGTACACGAACAGCATGAACGGCGCGCGCAGCGGCGTGCGCCGGCCGCCGCTGAACCAGTGATGCGCGCGGTCTTCGAGCACGACCGGCGCGACCGGTCGGAAATCCTCCCGATCCTTGATCCGGTTCAGCTTCTGCTGCATGTCCGGATCGATCGGCGACGCGAGGATCGACCGTGCGCCGAGCGCGCGCGGGCCGAACTCCATGCGCCCCTGGAACCAGCCGATCACGCGATTCGCCGCGAGCAGCGCGGCCGTCTGCGCGGCGACGTCGGCAAGGCGCCGGTACGGCAGCTGCGCTTCCTTCAGGAACGCCTCGATCGCGTCGTCGTCATACGCCGGCCCGAGATACGCGTGATCCATCCGCCAGTCGCCGCGCGCACCGCGCATCCGGAAGTCGGTCCACAGCGCGGCGCCGAGCGCGGTGCCCGCGTCGCCGGCGGCCGGCTGCACCCATACGTCGTCGAACGGGCCGCGATCGCGAATCCGCGCGTTCATCACGCAATTCAGCGCGACGCCGCCCGCCATCGCGAGCTGCCGCTCGCCGGTCTCGGCGGCGAGCCAGTCGACCGCCTGCAGCGTCGTCTCCTCGAGCACCAGTTGCAACGCATGCGCGATGTCGTAGTGATGCGGCTCGATCGGGCCGCCGCGTTCGCGCGCCGGGCCGAACATTGCCGCGAGATCCGCGTCGAGCACGTCGTAGCGCCCTTCGCCGCGATACCGCACCAGCTTGCGCATCTCGTCGGCGAACACTGGCTTGCCGTACGACGCGAGCGCCATCACCTTGTATTCGTCGGACGAGTGCAGAAAGCCGAGATAGCGGGTCAAGCGCTCGTACAGCAACCCGAGCGAATGCGGCAGGTTGACCTGCCCGAGCCGCCGGTACGCGCGGCCGTCGAACACGCCATAGCTCGTCGTCGCGCGCTCGCCGCGCCCGTCCATCGTCATCACCGCGCAGCGCTCGAACGGCGCCGCGAGAAACGCGCTCGCCTCGTGCGCGAGATGGTGCTCGATGAAATGCCAGCGGAACGGCCCGTCGTGCGTGACGCCGCGAAAGCGCCGCTGCAGGTGATGCGGCGCGCCGCCCGCGAGCTGGCGCGGCGCGTTGACGATCGACGACAGGAACAGCGGATGCCACGGCGACGCGCCATCCTCGCGCGGCGCATGTGCGGACGGCGACAGCGGCAAGGTCAGTGCCGGCGCCGTGCCTTCGCGGTCGAGTTCGAACCACGGGTCGTACGAATACGCGACGTGGTCAACATCCGCGAGCGTGATGCCGGCTTCCGCGAGGCAATAGTCGATCGCGTGGAAAGGCAGCTCCCAGGTCGAGAACGGCACCGGGCGCTTCGCGTGCTTCACGTGCGTGAAGCGTTCGTCCTCGGCCGCCGCGATCACGACGCCGTTGCGCACGATGCACGCGGCGCTGTCGTGGAAGGCGGCGTTGATGCCGAGCGTATAGGTCGATTCAGGCATGCGTCAGTTCCTCGTGATGACGTGCGCGAACGGAAGCACGTTCGATGCGTGCGCCGCGACCGGCTCGCCTTCGTCGTGGGCGGCAGCCCGCTCGGCCGCGCGTTGCGCATGGCGCGCGCGGCCGCGCAGCAATGCGTGCACGGCGGCGGCGACGTCGTCGACACTCACGCCGCGCAGGCACGGATGGCCGGGCTGGTTGCACACGCTGCGATAGCAGTTGCGGCACGGCACGTCGACGTTCAGCACACGGTGCGGCACCCGCCACGGCGTGTGCTGCGGATTGGTCAGTGCGTACAGGTCGACCACCGGCGTGCCGAGCGCGGCCGCGAGATGCACGGGGCCGCTGTTGTTCGACAGCAGCAGGTCGGCCGTCTCGATCAGCGCGCCGAGCTCGCCGAGCGGCAACACGCCGGCGAGCGGCACCGCGCGCGGCCCCGCCCGTTCGCACACCGCGTCGACCAGCGCGCGTTCGTCCGCGCTACCCGTCACCGCGATGCCGTCGAACAGCGGCGCGACCGCGGCGGCCGCTTCGCCGAAGCGCTCGGCCGGCCAGCGCCGCGACGCGGCGGTCGCGCCCGGATGGACGACCAGCCAGCGCGCGCGCGTCGCTCCCGGCTCACGCGCGCCGCCGACGCGCTGCAACGCGGCCTGCAGGCGCGCGTGCACCGCACGCCGCGCCGCGTCGCCCGGCTCGAACGCCATCCGCCAGTCCGACGTCTTCGCGCCGATCGCACGCACCAGCGCGAGCTGGCGCGCGACCTCGTGGCGCACGTGCGATTCCGGCTCGGTTTCCGGCACGCGGTCGGTCAGTAGTTCGTACGGGTTCTCGCGGCAATGCGCGAGCCGCAGCGGAATGCCGGCGAGCCAGCACATCATCGCGGCGGGCAACGGATTCTGGCTGTAGACGGTGAAGATCACGGCCGCGTCGAAGCGGCCCGCCAGCAGCCGGTCGATCATGTCGAGATCGGCCACCGGATCGCCGCGCACGTCCGGATGCTTGACCCATGGCGCGTCGTAGCTCCACACGTCGTCGACCATCGGCAGATGCTTCGCGAGCGCCGCGCCCGTGCGCGACGTCAGCAGCGTCAGCTGGCGATCGGCGCCGCTCTCCTTCAGCGCGCGCAGCGCGGGCGTGGTCATCAGCACGTCGCCGATGCTGTCGAGCCGCACGCACAGGATGCGGCGGGCGCGGCTCCAGGCCGTGCTCATCGCCGGACCCACGAGCCGTGCCGGCGCACGGCTTCGCGCACGACGATGTCAGCGGCCAGGTCGATGCGATCGACGACGTGGTGCGGCGTGCGCGCGGCGTTGAGCTGCCATTCGGTCTCGTTGCCGCAGTCGACCAGGATCGTGCCGCAGCGCGCGGTGCGGCCGGCCTCGACGTCATCGAGAATGTCGCCGATCATCCAGCTCCATTCGGGCACGGCGCCGAGCGCGCTCAGCGCGCGGCGCAGCATGCCCGGGCGCGGCTTGCGGCAGATGCAGTCACAGGTGTAGCGCGGCACGCTGCCCCGCGGGTGATGCGGGCAGTAAAAAAAATCCGCCAGCGTCGCGCCGTTTGCTTCGAACAGTTCGGCGAGACGCTGGCGGACCGCGCCAAGCTCGTTTTCGGTAAAGCGGCCGAGCGCGACGCCCGGCTGGTTCGACACGACCGCCAGCGGCATGCCGGTCGCGCCGAGCGTGCGCAGCGCGCGCGCGGCGCCCGGCGCGAGGCGCATGCGCGCGGGGTCGACGTTGTACGGCACGTCGTCGAGCAGCGTGCCGTCCTTGTCGAGCAGCACCGCGCCGGGCAGCCGCCGTTCGCGCTTCAGGGCCATGACGTCTCCTTCATCGGCAGCACCATCAGCTCCGGCACCACGGTGCCCGGCGGCTGGGTCAGCACGAAGCGCACGGCGGCCGCGACGTGCTCGGGCGGCTGCAGCGTGTCCTCGTCGATGTCCGGGAAACGGTCGAGCAGGAACGGCGTGCGCATCCCGCCCGCGACGATCGCCGACACGCGCACGCCGCTCGGCCGCAGTTCGGCGTGCAGCGCGTGCGACAGCCCGAGCAGCCCCCACTTCGTCGCGTGATACGCGGACGCGTTCGGCCACGCGCGCTTGGACGCGGTCGACGCGATGTTGACGATATGCCCGTTACCGCGCGCCTTCATCATCGGCACGGCCGCGTGACACATCAGGTACGGGCCGAACAGGTTCGTCATCAGCACCTGCTGCCACGCGTCGACGCTCACGTCGTCGATCGGCGCGGTGACGTCGATCGCCGCGTTGTTGACGATCACGTCGAGATCGCCGAGTGATTCGCGCGCGTCGTGCACGACCTGCAGCACCGATGCCTCGTCGCGCACGTCGAGCGGCCGGCCCACCGCCTGTCCGCCGTGCCGCTCGAGCCGCTGCGCGACGGCCGCCGCGCGGTCGCCGTCGAGATCGGCGACGACGACGTGCGCGCCGTGCTGCGCAAGCTCTTCGCAAATGGCTTCGCCGAGACCGCGGCCGCCCCCGGTCACGAGTGCGGTCCGGCCGGCGAGCGGCGGTTTGGCTGGATCGTGAGTCGCGTTCACCTGCACCTCCTGTCGATGTCGGAAAACCATCCGGCTGACGGCGACACTTGTCGCGACAACCGTCCGTGGAAGAGGTACAGCGAAAACCGTGCCGGCCTGCGTGTGCCCGTGCCGCATCGGGCGCCGGTGTCAGGTCGCTGGCTTTTTTATAACCGGCTGTAAAAAGCGGGACGAACCGGCCCGCTCAGATCGCGAGCGCGTCGGGCGTGGCTTGCGCGCGGTGCTTCGCGAGCGCGCGCAGGCAGTGCGCGATACAGCCCGCGAACGCCTCGTCGAACCATGGCTGCGCACCCGACACGCCGACCACGATGCCGCCGAGCGCGACACCGCCCCACAGGTTCGTGTCGCCCGCGCGCAACCGATACGGCTCCAGCGCCTGCACGACGTGGCCGTCGCGGCCCGTTTCCCACGACAGCCGCGCCTTGGCCCGCGCATACGCGCGATAGTCGGCGTCCCAGTCCTTCGGATCGGGCAGCGAAAACTCATACAGGATCGCGTCCTCGAACGCCGCGTCGTGCGGCCCGAGCGCCGGGTCCATGATCACGATGTGCAGGCAGCCGCTGTCGCCGACGAAGTCGCTCTGCAGCGCGGCGGACAGGGTCGGCAACAGCAGCTCGACGGCCGCCACCGCGGCCTGGCGGTCGGCGAACGCACTACCGCCGCGACGCGCGTTCAGGGCTTCGGGTGTCGTCGGGTTCAGAAGGTTCGGCATGGATTTCTCCAGAGGAAAACGCGAGCGCACGCAACGCCGCGATCAGGTCGGCCGCTACCGCGGGCTTGGTCAGGTATGCATGGAAACCGGCTTCGACCGCGCGCGTGCGGTCGCGATCGCGCGCATGGCCGGACAAGGCCAGCGCCTCGAGCGGCGCGCGGCCGTCGCGATCGCGCGCGGCGTCGAGCTGACGCACGCGCGACATCACCGTATAGCCGTCCTCCTCGTCGTCGCCGAGATCGATGTCGCAGACGAGCAGCGCCGGCCAGTCGGCCCGGCGCGCGCGCCACAGGTCGTCCAGCAACGCCTGGCCCGACGCATACGCGTGCACGTCGGCGCCCGCCACCTTCAGCAGCGCGCCGAGCGCCTCGCGCGCCTCGTCGTGATCGTCCACGCACGCGATGCGCAGGCCGTCGAGCGGCTTGGCCGCGTTCGGCACGGCGCCGTCGGGTTGCATCGACGCCGGTGCCACCGCGTACATCGGCAGCGAAACGTGCAGCGTCACGCCGGTATCGTCGCGTTCGCGCACGACGTAGCCGCCGGCCTCCTCGATCGCGTCCTGCAATCGTTCGAGATCGATCAGCGACAGCTCCGTTGCGTCGACGCCCGTGCACGCGATCGTGATGCGCGCTTCCGGGTCGTGGCGCGCGGTGCGCACCTCGAGCTGCCCGCCGCTGCTCGCTTCGATGGCGCCGCGACACAGCTCCCACACGAAGCGCCGCAGCGCGGCCGGATCGGCGTTGACGACGAGATCCTCGTCCGACACATGGCGAAACACCGGCACGCCGCGCCGCGCGGCCGCCTCCGCCAGCGAATCGAGCACCTGCGACACGAGCGGGTTGATCCGCACCGGCTGCCGCGCGAACTTCGCCTCCGTGCGCTCCAGTTCGCGCTGCTTCGCCTGCAGCGACCACATCTGCGCATACACGCCGCCGCTTTCGAGCAGTTCGTCGTGGGTGCCGTGCTCGACGAGCCGGCCGTGCTCCATCACGAGGATGCGATCCGCGTCGACGATGGTCGACAGCCGGTGCGCGATGATGAGGCTCGTGCGATGCTGCGCGACGCGCATCAGCTCTTGCTGGATCGCACGCTCCGAGCGCGTGTCGAGCGCCGACGTCGCCTCGTCGAACACGACGATCGGCGGCGCCTTCAGCAACGCGCGCGCGATCGCGACCCGCTGCCGCTCGCCGCCCGACAGCCGTACGCCACGCTCGCCGACACGCGTGTCGTATGCATCGGGCAGCCGCTCGATGAACGCGTCGAGCTGCGCGCCGCGCGCGGCCGCGATCACCTCGCCGCGGGTCGCGTCGCGCTTGCCGTACGCGATGTTGTACGCGAGCGTGTCGTTGAACAGGATGGTGTCCTGCGGGACGATGCCGAGCGCGTCGCGCAGGCTGCGCTCGGTGACGAGCCGCAAGTCCTGCCCGTCGATCCGGATCGTGCCCGCATCGGGCTGGTACAGCCGGAACAGCAGCCGCGCGAGCGTCGACTTGCCGGAGCCGCTGCCGCCGACCACCGCGACCGTCTGCCCGGGCTCGATGCGGAACGACACGTCGAACAGGATCTGCCGGCTCGGCTCGTAGCCGAAGTCGACGTGCTCGAACTCGATCGCGCCGCCGCGCACGACGAGCGGCTGCGCGCCGGGCGCATCGCCGTCCTCGCCCGGCTTGCCGCGCGCGTCGAGCAGCCCGAACAGCCGCTCGATGTTCGTCATCGCGTCGTTCGCCTCGCGGAACACGAAGCCGAGCGCATTCAGCGGCAGGCTGATCTGGATGATGTACGCGTTGATCAGCACGAGATCGCCGATCGTCATCGCGCCGCGCGCGACCTGCTGCCCGGCGAGCAGCATCACGGCCGCGATCCCCGCGCCGATGCATGCGCTCTGCCCGATATGCAGCGCCGACAGCGCGTACTGGTTGTCGACGCCGGCCTCGCGCCATTCGTCGAGCACGCGGTCGAGCCGGTCGCGCTCGACGTCCTCGCGCGCGAAATACTTGACCGTATCGACGTTCAGCAGGCTGTCGACCACGCGCGAATTCGACTCGGCCTCGAGCGCGTTCACGCGCCGCTGGTAACGCATGCGCCGGCGCGTAAACACCACCGTATACGCCGCGTAGACGGCGAACGTGGCGAAAATGATCGCCGTGAAGCCGCCGCCGTACTTGCTGATCACGATCACCAGCACCGAGCCGATCTCGATGGCCGTCGGCACGATCGTAAACACCGCGACGCCGAGCAGGTAGCCGATCCCGGCCGTGCCTTTCTCGAGATCGCGCACGACGGCGCCCGTCTCGCGCTGCGCATGAAAGCGTGCACCGAGCCGATGCAGGTGGCCGAACGTGCGCACGGTAAACGTCGCGACCGTATGCTGCGTGACCTGCACGAAGGTCATGTCGCGCACTTCGTTCAGTGCGTTGGACGCGAAGCGCACGACCGCATACGCGAACAGCAGCAGCACCGGCCACGTCATCGGCTGGCCGGCCACGCGGCCGAAACCGTCGACGATGTCCTTGAGCAGCAGCGGCACCGACACGGCCGCCGCTTTCGCGAGCACCAGCAGCACGATCGCCGCGAGCACGCGCGCGCGGTAACGCCAGATCGCGCGCCACAGTTCGACCGCGATCCGCATCCGCAGGCCGCGCCCGTCGCGGCGCCCTCGACGGTCGCGGCCGGCTGCCGCCTCACGATCCTTGATGGGCGTTTCGTCGATTCCGGTCGTCATGCACGCATTGCTCGCGGTCGGGGACGGGCCGTTTCACGCACGGGTGGTCAGTGGCGCGGTTCGCGCTCGCGGCCGCCCACGACGGTGCCGGGCTCGGGGTCACGCGCCGCCGGCTGGGTGGGCGTGACGGTCCGCTGGTCCGGGTGCAGCACCATGCCGGCATCGGGTTCGTTGTCACGGCGCACACGCACGCGATTCTCGACGTCCTGCACGCCCAGGCAACCGTCCGCCAGATCCTCGATGTCGTGCTTCATCCAGCGCGCCGGCACCGTGCCCTCCAGCTCGACGCGCCCCGCCTTCACCTGCACGGTGACGTCGCTCACGTCGATCTCCAGCGCATGCGCGAGCCGCTCGCAGACGTCCTCGCGAATCCGCTCGTCCGAGCGCGTATAGCCTTTCGGCCCGCGGCGATGGCGCAGCGCGTCGCGTTCGGTGTCCCTGCCGAAGCGCGACAGGTCGGGGGCGCTGCCGCCGTAGCGCGGGTCGCCTCGGGGGTCGCCTCGGGGGTCGCCTCGGGGGTCGCCTCGGGGGTCGCCTATATCGCGCTCGCTGCCGTACCAGCCCATCCGGTGATGGCCGCGGTATTCCGGGCGCTCGCCGCCGTACCGCCCTTCGCGGCCCTGCGCGCGGCGGCCCGGGTCACCGTAGCCGCGCTCGGCGCCCCGCGCCGGCTCGCGCGCGCCGCCCGGCCAGTCCGGGTCGGCCGCGGCGCGCTGCTGGTCGGCCGGCCGCGCGGCCCGCTCGGTCCATTCGCTGCCCCAGTCTTCCGGGCCCACATCCTCGCTCGCGAATCGACGGTAAGCCGATTCGTAGTCTTCTTCCGGCCACCGTGCCGGGTCGTCCGGGATGCCGCGCTCGCCAGCGCCCCGGTACGCGCGTTCATTGCGCTCGCGCCAGTCGGGCGGGCCGCCACGCTCGCCATGCCGTCCGGGATATCGTCGTTGCATCGTGTCTCTCCTTGATCGCCTGCGCCGTGCGCGGACCCATGCCGCATCGCGGCGCGCGTCGGTCGGGTGAATGCAAATCGCGTGCCGGCGCCGTTGCCGGGCCGCGACGGTTGCGCGTCGCAGCGTGGGGAAACCGCCAGCCGCCCCAATCTGCAACGCGATTGCAGTTTTTGCGTGGCCGGCCTCACGGCGCGGTGCCGGGGTCGTCCGGGTCCTCCGATTCGTCCGTCCGGCCCGGCTCGCTGAGCCGCTCGGTGCGGTCCGGCTCGATGTCGGCACCTTCCTCGAGCGTCGAATCGCCGTCCGCCGACGCGCGCTCGCCGGTGCCAGCTCGGTCCGTATCGCTGTCGAGCGCCGCGTCGCCGCGTTCGAGCGCGTGGTCGTCCAGCGGCGAATCGACGTCGAACGGATGGCGCCGCGCGCCCGCCGTGTCGCTGCCGCTGTCGGACGAATCGCTCGGGCCGAGCGCACGGCCGTCGCGGCCGCGGCTCGCGTTGTCGTCGTCCGGGCCGGCCGGTTCGTTGTCGGGATTCAGGGTGCTGTTCATGTCGGCCTCCTTGCCTGGCTTGCCGCCGGGCGAGCGGCCGGATGGCCACCGCACGGCAGGCGGACGATCCGGTCGTGCAATCGGCATGCCGCGCCCGCCGCCGACGGTCGCGCCGGCGCCCATGTCGGCGGACGGCACGGCCGATGCGCACCCATTGATCAGCCGAATCGAGTTCCTTTATTCTTTCGGACGTGCCAATTCGATCCGCGCGGCCGCCGTCTGTCCGGCGGCGGTCCGGCGACCTGCGGCCGCCCGTATTTCCGACCTGCCGCTCCGATGAAGAAAGACGACGCCGATTTCCCCCCGCATCCGCCGCCCGGCCCGCCCGACGCGCGCGACCTGCAGCACCGCTTCGCCGAATTCCGGTTCCAGACCGTCGTGGAATCGATCACCGACTACGCGGTGTTCATGCTGGACCCGTACGGCAACGTCGCGACGTGGAATGCCGGCGCGGAGCGCATCAAGGGCTACCACGCCGCCGAGATCGTCGGTCACCATTTCTCGCTGTTCTATCCGATCGACGCGATCACGGCCGGCCGGCCGTCTCAAGGGCTCGCGCTGGCCGCCGCGCACGGCCACTTCCAGGACGAAGGCTGGCGCGTGCGCAAGGACGGCACGCAGTTCTGGGCAAGCGTGACGATCACGCCGGTGCGCGACGCGATGCAGGAGCTGTGCGGCTTCATCAAGATCACGCGCGACATGACCGAGCGCAAGCGGCTCGAGGAGCTGGAGGCATCGACGCAGCGGCTCAGCGTATTCATCGCGATGCTCGCGCACGAGCTGCGCAACCATCTGGCGCCGCTGCGCAATTCGGTCGGCGTGCTGCAGAGCCTGCCCGATCCGGCGCCCGTGCTCGCGCAGTGTCGCGATGCCGTGAACCGCCAGGTCGGGCAACTGACGCGGCTCGTCGACGATCTGCTCGACGTCGGGCGCATCACGGCCGGCAAGGTCGAGCTCGACGCTCGCCCGGTCACCGTGCGCGACGTCGTGTGCCGCGGCGTCGAGAGCATTCAGCCGAAACTGGCCGCGCGCGGGCAGTGGATCCGCGTCGACCTGCCGGACGATTCCGTGGTGTTGCACGGCGACGACGCACGGCTCGTCCAGGTGCTGCACAACCTGCTCGACAACGCATCGAAATTCTCGCCGCACGGCGGCCGGATCGACGTTGGCGCGCGAATCGAAGGGCCATTGGTGGCGATCAGCGTCGTCGATCACGGCGTCGGCATCGCACCCGGCGCGCTCGAAACGATCTTCGACCTGTTCGAACAGGAAGGTGCGACGGGCCGCTCCCCGTCCGGCGGTTTCGGGCTCGGGCTCGCGATCTGCCGGTCGTTCGTCGAACTGCACGGCGGGCGGATTGCTGCGGAAAGCGGCGGGCCCGGCCACGGTGCGACGTTCACGGTATGGCTGCCGATCACGCAAATGGCGCGCAACGAGCACACCGCACCGCCCGCGCCTGCCGCGCCCGGGCAGCCGGCCGTCGAGCCGCTGCGCATCGTCATCGTCGACGACAACCGCGACTCGGCCGATACGCTCGCGGTGCTGCTGCAACTGAAAGGGCACGCGCCGCGCGTCGCGTACGACGCGAATGAAGCGCTCGCGCTCGCCCGCGACTACGCACCGCAGTTGATGATCCTCGACCTGACGATGCCGGACGTCGACGGCTTCACGCTGTTGCAGGAACTGCGCGCGATCGATGCGCTGCGCGACACGACCTGCGTCGCGCTGTCCGGCCACGCGCGTGCGTCCGACCTCGAACGCACCGCGCAGGCGGGCTTCGACGATCATCTCGTGAAGCCCGTCGAGATGGCCGTGCTCGACGCGCTGCTGCAGCGCGTCGCGCGCCAGGTTCAAGGGACGCCGTAGGGCTCACGCCATCGCGCGGCACATCGCCGCGCACGCCTCGCACGTGAGCGCGCAGCGGCGGCAATGCTCGTGCGCATGCCGCGAACACTCGGCCGCACACAGGTCGCATGCGTGCGCGCACAGCGCGCAAATGCGCGGCGCGAGCCCGCTGCGGCGTGCCATCGCGCCCGACGCGAAGCGGCACAGCTGCGCGCATTCGATGTCGAGCGCGATGCAGGTCGCGAGCGTGTGCACGTCGCGCTCCGCGAGGCAGGCGGCCGCACAGGTATCACATGCGTGCGCGCAGGCGTCGCACGCGGCCATGCAGTTGTCGTATTGATCGGTCATCGCAGTGCTCCCGGTTTCGGTTCGTGTCGTCGTCATGGCGCGAGCTTCACCTTCATCCAGCCCGGCTCGCGCACGTCGAACGCGCGATACGCATCGATCGCGTTGGTCAGCGGCTCGGTGCGCGTGAGCACCGACAGCGGATCGAATGCGCCGCTGCGCACGAGCTCGACGAGCGGCGGCGTCACCGTCCGGTGATTGCAGTTGCCCATCTTGATCGTCAGGTTGCGGTTCATCGCCTCGCCGATCGGAAACACGCGCGCGGCCGGCGGGTACACGCCGATCACCGAGATCGTGCCGGCCTTCGCGACCGCGCGCACCGCCCATTGCAGCACCTGCGACGGCCCGTCGCCCGGCACCCAGTTGCGGCCGTCCGGCTTGCGGTGCGGCACGATCGCGTCGACTTCGGCATCGAACGCACGCGCGGCGTCGCGATCGGCCGCGGCCGGCCCGTGCGTCGCGCGCATCGCGTCGACGCCCACCGCGTCGATCACGCGATCGACGCCGATCCCGCCGGTGAGCCGCAGCACCGTATCGACCGGATCGTCCTCGGAAAAATCGACGATCTCGGCGCCCTGCGCGCACGCCATCTCGAGCCGCGACGCGATGCGGTCGATCGCGATCACGCGCCCGGCGCCCATCAGCTTCGCGCTCGCGATCGCGAACTGCCCGACCGGCCCCGCGCCGAACACGGCGACCGTATCGCCCGGCTTCACTTCCGCGAGCTGCGCGCCGAAATAGCCGGTCGGGAAAATGTCCGACATCAGGATCGCGCGATCGTCGTCGATCGCATCGGGCAGCCGGATCAGGCTCGCATGCGCAAGCGGCGTGCGCGCGTATTCGGCCTGCAGCCCGTCGACCGGGCCCGTTTCGGCCGGCCCGCCGAAGAACGACGTGCCCGCGCGCGGCCCGCCCGGATTCGCGACGTCGCATTGCGCGGTATAGCCCGCGCGGCAGTAGGCGCAACTGCCGCACGCGATCGTCGACGGAATCAGCACGCGATCACCGCGCCGCAGGTTACGCACGTCGCGCCCGACCGCCTCGACGATACCGACGCCTTCGTGGCCGAGAATCGTGCCCGGTTTCATGCCGCCGAGCGTGCCGCGCACCATGTGCAGATCGGTGCCGCAGATCGCGCTGGCGGTCAGGCGCACGACCGCGTCGGTCGTCGCGGAGACTTCCGGATCGGGCACCGTGTCGATGCGAATGTCGCCGATGCCGTGAAATACGACTGCTTTCATGTCAGGCCCTCCTTGTCGAAAGCGGAAACGGTGAAGGTCACCGTCGAGCCGATCGAGCAAGGCATGCGCCTGTGCGGCGCGCGCGGCGCGCCGTTGGAGAGCAGACGGGAAGCGCTTCGCTTTCGGGAAGGGCCGGCGCGTCAGTCCGTCGCCGGACCGCGCTCGCCGCCGCCGTCGCGCGCGTTCGAGATCGCTTCGACGAGCTTCAGTTCGTCGTCGATCGACAGCGTCGTGTCGGCCACTTCGCCGCCCAGCGGCGCGAGCGCCGCGCTCAGCGCATAGATGTCGAGCTGCGTCGCGGCCAGCCCGAGCGACACGGTGCCGGGGCGCGCCTTGCGCGCGACGCGGTCGGTCAGCGCATCGTCCACCGGCCGCTCGCGCCACGCGTCGAGCGACGATTCGACGTGCGCGACCACGCTGTCGAGCAGCGATCCGGACGACACGCGGCTCGGATCGACTGCATGCGTGCGCAACTGTCCGTCGGTCGAGCACTCGACGATCACGACACCCGCGAGCGCGACGACGTGCCGGTCGCGCAGCGTGCCGAGTTCGGCCAGCGCGCGACGCGCCGCGTCGAGATCGGGATAGGACAAGACGATCAGCGTGTTCATTCAGCGACTCCAGGCAGTCGAACGGGCGCGCTCAATGCGGCAGCCCGAACGCGGCTTTCAGGCTCGCGACGATCATCTGCATCGCGATCGCCGCGAGAATCATCCCCATCAGGCGCTGCGTGACGGCCGTCACGCGCGGCGACAGGTAGTGGCCAATCAATGGCGCCGACAGCAGCGACACGGCCAGCAGCACGAGAAACGCGGCCAGCCCGAGCGCGAATGCAAGTTCCTGCCCGCTCGATACCGCGCCGTGCCCGAGCACGATCATCGTCGCGATCGTGCCGGGGCCGACCAGCAACGGGATCGTCAGCGGATAGATCGCGACGCTGTCGGCCGCCGCCGGATCGGCGCCTTCGTCGGCGCCCGGCGCATGCTGGCGGCTCGGTGCGCCATGCAGCATCGACAACGCGATCAACAGCACCAGCAGCCCGCCCGCGAGGCGGAAATCGTCGATCGTCAAGCCGAACACGTGCAGGATCGCGCCGCCCGCGACCGCCGACACGATGCAGCCGACCGTCACGCCGATCGCGGCCGTCAGCGCGACCTTGCGGCGCACGCCGTCCGCCGCGCCTTCGGTCAGCGACAGGAACACCGGAATGTTCGCGATCGGGTTCATGATCGCGAACAGCGCCGCGAACACCTTGATGGAAAAGGTCAGGTCGAAGGCCACAGGGTCGCTCCCGTCTCGCGCGGCACGTGACACGCACCCGCCGGTTCGTTTTCGATGCGCGGCGCACGCCATGCTGATACGATCCACGCACCACGTTCATTCACGACGGAGGGCCCCGTTCGATGCAAGCCACCGACACTTTCATGGGTCACGAGATTCGCGTCGATGCGACGCGCAACGCGAACGGCGCGTGGGTCGCGCAGGTGCGGATCTTCCGCGACGGCGCGCCGGTCGACCTGCCCGCGCCCGAACTCGTCACGCCGGAATGGCTGACGTGCGACGAGGCGCTGCGCGGCGGCATCGACCAGGGGCGCGTGATCATCCGAACGCGCGATCGGTAACCGCGCGCGGTTCGGCCGCACGCCATCGGCCGACATCGCGCGACGCACGTCACGCATCGAAATCGAGGTCGCCGATCAGGATCTCGCGATCGCGCTGCGTCCGGCTGCTGAAATCGACCGGCAACTCCATCTGCCACCGCTCGATCGTGACCGGCAGCACCGCGAGATAGCGATCGAAGCGGCTGTGGTCGGGCTCGGCCAGCAGACCGGCGATCGCATCGTCGCGCCACGCGAGCCGCGCGTTCAACCGGTTCGGCAAGCCGACCGTCGACGTGAGGCCGATCACGTCGACGCAGGTCGGGCTGCCCTGCCCGTCGTGCGGCACGACGTCGACCTGCACTTCGCCAGGCTGATACAGGTCGCGCAAGCGCGTCGCGATGCGCGGCGCGAACTCGGTTTCGAAACGGGCACGGACGTCAGGGTTCATTTCGCCTCCATTCAAGGTTCGGTGGGTGTCGTCTGATGCTTTCATGCGGAAGCCGTCTGCCGCTCGAACGCCGCCTCGGCCTTCAGGTTGTCGAGATCGCGAGCTATCGTCACGACCGCGAGCCGCGTGTTGCCGCGCCAGTACGCGATCGAGCAGTCGTGCGCGCCGAGGTCGCCGTCGATCTCGACGCGATCCCATTGCTCCGCATGCCCGACATAGCGGAGCGTCAGGTCGTAATGCTGACTCCAGAAAAACGGCACCGCATCGAACGGCCGCTGCTGGCCGAGCAGGTTGCGCGCCGCGACGATGCCCTGCCGCTCGGCGACGACCCAGTGCTCGACGCGAATCCGCTCGCCCGTCAGCGGATCGGGCCAGCGCGCGATATCGCCGGCCGCGTAGATGCCGGGCGCACTCGTCTGCAGGAAGCGGTCGACCGTCACGCCGCGTTCGACCGCGAGCCCGGCGTCCTGGGCGAGTTCGACGTTCGGATGCACGCCGATACCCACCAGCACGACGTCGGCCGGCAGCACGTCGCCACTCGACAGCGTCACGCTGTCCGGCCCGATCCGCGCGGGCGTCGCGCCGAGATGGAACACCACGCCGTGCGCTTCGTGCAGCGCCTTGATCGTGTCGCCGAGCGCATCGCCGAGCACGCGGCCCATCGGATGCGGATCGGGCGCGACGACGTGCACGTCGAGCCCGCGCGTACGCAACGCCGCAGCCGCTTCGAGGCCGATGAAGCTCGCGCCGACCACCACGCAGCGGTGCGCGGTTTTCAGCTTCGCGATCAGCGCATCGCAATCGGCGCGAGAGCGCAGCGTACGCACGTGCGGCAGATCGGCACCGGGCACGTTCAGGCGGTTCGGCTCGGCGCCGGTCGCAAGCAGCAGCGCGCCGTATTCGACCCGGCTGCCGTCGGCCAGCTCGACCGACCGCTGCGCGGGATCGATGCGCGTGACCCGCGTATTGCAACGCACGTCGATCCGCTGCTCGGCATAGAACGACGGCGCGCGCAGCGGCAGCCAGTCGGCTTCCGCCGTGCCCGCGAGGTAATCCTTCGACAGATTCGGCCGGTCGTACGGCGGATCGGCATCGGCGCTCAGCAGCGTGATCGCGTGCGGATAGCCTTCCTGCCGCAGCGTCACCGCGGCTGCGATCGCGGCGGCGCCGCCGCCGACGATCACGACCGATGCGGGCAGCCCGGTTTCCTTCGGCGCAGGCGGCGCGGCGGCCGGCCGCGCATCGACTACGACCGCGCGGCCGTCGCGCCACTCGACGCGCCAGCACGGCAGCCCGTCGAGCGCCGGCGCGCGCTCCATCTCGCCGGTGCGCAGGCAGAACGCCGCGTGATGCCACGGACAGCGAATCGTGTCGCCGACCAGCAGGCCCTGGGCCAGCGGCCCGCCGTAGTGCGGGCATTGCGCGCCCACCGCGAACAGTTCGTTGCCGCGGCGCACGAGCAGCACCGCCGCGTCGCCGACATGGCCCTCGATCATCGCGCCGTCGGCGAGATCGTCGAGCGCGATCCCTTGCGTGAGATCGGGGCGTGAGGACGCATCGCTTCCAGTCATGACGTGGCTCCCGAAAAGTCAGGTAACGATCCCATTATCGACATCCCTCCTGAAAAGAACAGGTACAGACGCCCCGCAGCGCACGCAAACGCGGACTGTAGCTTGTACGCGATTCGCGACCGGCGTAGAACGTGATCAACGTTGCGGCGCAACACGGCGGCCGCCTGCGACGGGCACGGCGCGACCCGCGCAAGCCGCGTGCCGCCTTCACCTGTCAAAGGAGCACTACCCGATGGCTACCGTCCTGTGCGTGCTCTACCCCGATCCCGTCGACGGCTATCCGCCGCGCTACGTGCGCGACACGATCCCGGTCATCACGCACTACGCGGACGGTCAAACCGCACCGACGCCGGCCGGCCCGCCCGGCTTCCGGCCCGGCGAACTCGTCGGCTCGGTGTCCGGCGCGCTCGGCTTGCGCGGTTATATGGAAGCGCACGGCCATACGCTGATCGTCACGAGTGACAAGGACGGCCCCGATTCCGAATTCGAGTGCCGGCTGCCCGAAGCGGACGTGGTGATTTCGCAGCCGTTCTGGCCCGCGTACCTGAGCGCCGAACGCATCGCCCGCGCGCCCAAGCTCAAGCTCGCGCTGACGGCCGGCATCGGCTCCGATCACGTCGATCTGGACGCCGCCGCACGCGCGCACATCACGGTTGCCGAAGTCACCGGCTCGAACAGCATCAGCGTCGCCGAGCACGTGGTGATGACGACGCTCGCGCTGGTGCGCAACTACCTGCCGTCGCATGCGGTCGCGCAGCAGGGCGGCTGGAACATCGCCGACTGCGTGTCACGCAGCTACGACGTCGAAGGGATGCATTTCGGCACGGTCGGCGCGGGTCGCATCGGTCTCGCCGTGCTGCGCCGGCTGCAGCCGTTCGGCCTGCAACTGCACTACACGCAGCGCCACCGGCTCGATGCGTCGATCGAGCAGGCGCTCGCGCTCACGTATCACGCCGATGTGGTGTCGCTCGCGAGCGCCGTCGATATCGTCAACCTGCAGATTCCGCTGTACCCGTCGACCGAGCACCTGTTCGACGCGGCGATGATCGCGCGGATGAAGCGCGGCGCGTACCTGATCAACACCGCGCGCGCGAAGCTGGTCGACCGCGACGCGGTCGTGAATGCGCTCACGTCCGGCCATCTCGCCGGCTATGGCGGCGACGTGTGGTTTCCGCAGCCGGCGCCGGCCGATCACCCGTGGCGCACGATGCCGTTCAACGGGATGACGCCGCACATCTCCGGCACGTCGTTGTCCGCGCAGGCGCGCTATGCGGCCGGCACGCTGGAGATCCTGCAATGCTGGTTCGACGGCAGGCCGATCCGCAACGAATACCTGATCGTCGACGGCGGCACGCTCGCGGGCACCGGCGCGCAGTCGTACCGGCTGACATGACGTCGTGCGCCGTGCGCCGCGGCGCGGTCAGTCGATGCAGGATGCGGCGAGCTTGCCGACGGTGACGACCGCGCGCTCGATCTCCGGCGACCACGGGCTGCTGTAGTTCAGGCGGATGAAGTTCCGGTAAGTGTCCGCGATCGAAAACATGTAGCCCGGCCCGATCGTGATCCCCTGCTCCAGCGCGAGCTGGTACAGCCGCATCGCGTCGACCTGCGCGGGCAATTCGACCCACAGCACGTAGCCGCCGGCCGGACTCGAAATGCGCGTTCCCTCCGGAAAGAACCGCGACACCATCGCGCGCATCAGGTTCGCCTGCTGCGCATACGCCTTGCGAACCCGCCGCAGGTGATGTTCGTAGCCGTCGCGTTCGAGAAACTCCGCGATCGCGAGCTGCGGCAACGACGGCGTCGCCAGCGTATTCAGGAACTTCAGCTTCTCGACCTGCTCGCGATAGCGGCCCGGCAACGCCCAGCCGATCCGGTACGCGGCCGTCAGGCTCTTCGAGAACGACGAACAATGCAGCACGATGTCATGGCGATCGAACGACTTCAGCGTGCTCGGATGCATGTTGCCGAAATACAGTTCGTTATACACACCGTTCTCGATGATCGGTATGCCGGCTTTCGTTGCGAACGCCACCAGTTCGCGCTTGCGCTCGTCCGGCATCTGGAAGCCCAGCGGGTTCTGGAAGTTCGGCATCACCATGCACGCTGCGATCGGCTGCGACTTCGCGATCGCGGCCAGCGCCGCGATGTCGATTCCGTATTCCGGGTGTGTGGCCACCTCGATCGCCTTCATCCCCATCCGCTCGATCGCGTGCAGCATCGCGTAGAACGTCGGTGACTCCACCGCGATCGTGTCGCCCGGCTTCGCCACCGCCTGCAGACACAGGTTGATCGCCTCCGTCGCGCCGACCGTCACGATGATCTCGTTCGGGTCCACCGACATCCCGTTTTCAAGGTAGCGGCGCGCGATCTGCCGGATCAGCCGCGGATGGCCCGGCGGCAGCCCGTCGGTCACGCCCCACAGCGACTTGTCGCGACCGGCGGCGTATGCGTAGCGGTTCAGCTTCTCGAACGGAAACAGGCTCGGGTCCGGATACGGCGAGCCGAGCGGCACCGCGTCGTCCGTGCCGATCGAGCGCAACGTCGACAGCACGAGCCGGCTCACGTCCACCGACGACGAGATCGCGATCGGCTTCGACGGCCGCAGCTCGCGCACCGGCGCATGGCCGTCGTCGCGCCGCAGATTCACGAAATAGCCCGACTGCGGCCGGCTTTCGAGCAGCCCGCGGCTTTCCAGCAGCAGATACGCATGCAGCACGGTCGTGATGCTGATCCGGTGCTGCTGGCTCGCCTGCCGCACCGACGGCACACGGTCGCCGTGTCGATATACGCCTTGCCGAATGAGTCGCTCTACGTCGTTCGCAAATTTCTCGTAGAGCTTCATCCGCCTCGCCCCGCCAGCGATGAACCGGCCTGCGCCGCATGGGCGGCACCGCCGCACCGACGCACGAAGCCGGATAGCCGTCGCCGGGGGCGGGTGTCCCGGCTGGAACCTCGTCCGTTATCGAAATTGAAGGCGGATAGCAATGCGAATCTCATCAAGACAAGGTTCGGCATCCTACTGCGTCATTTCGGCGAATGTAAGTGACAGTTTGGCGAGGAAACGTCAAATCCGGCCAGCGTGGTGAACAGATGATGCGAACGCGACGGCGCGGCCGCGCGCGCTCGCACGGCAGCCGTTCGTCCGGCGCACGTCATGATGTATTGCGGTAGCAGAGGGGGCGACGGCGAAGCGAAGCCCGGCCATGCGGGCCCGCTCGCACTCAAGCGTCGTCGACGTTGTCCGCGTAGTGGTCGATCGCGACCTTGCATTCGTCGAACACCACCGTCAGCAACGCGACGTCGTTCGACTCGAGCCACTTGCGGATCTGCAGGAACTGGCCGGTGCCGAGATCGGCGAGGCGGCCCGGATCGTCGGTCGTCACGTCGACGCTCGCGATCGCGCGGTTGCCGGGCAGCGGCGACAACGTCGCCGCGATGTCGAAGCGCCGGTACGATTGATCGATGCGCATGCGGTTCTCCCGAATCGGTTCGAAAAGAGCGGGCTCAGTCGAGCGTCTGGCGAAAGACCTTGCCGCCGAATCCCGTCACGACGTTGTCGACCGAGAACGGCGTGTCCTCCTTCGCCTCGAGAATGACCGCGACGCTGCCCGGCACGAGCCGCGCCGCGACCGTCTCGACGAACGTGCCGTCGAGCAGCGCGTTGCCGGCCGCTTGCGCGAGAATGCCCGCGCCCGCGCCGGCCGCCATGCCGGTCACCATGCCGATCGGCCCGGCGAGCAGGCCGAGCAAGCCGCCCGCGATCGCCCCGATCACGCCGCCCTTGAATGGCCGCGATTCGGCGTCGAGCACCGCGAGCTTGCCGTTCGCGTCCTTCTCGACGACGACGCCGTTCTCGATGTGGAATCCTTCGTTCTTCTCCGACAGCGCCTCGAAATCGTTCGCGGCCTGGCGGGCCGTCTCGACGCTGCCGAACACGGCGACGATCAATTGCCTGGTCATGCGACACCTCGCTCGATGGAATGATGGGGAGACCGCCGCACCGCGCACGGCGCGCCGGGGTTCGCTTCGCATGCCGCCCGGGCCGCGTTACTTGCGGACATGCACGTCGTCCTCGACATCGTCGACGTCCGCCGGAAAGCGATGCTGGCCGAAGCTCAGGATCAGCACGCCGACCGCGAGCAGCACGATCCCGAAGGTCGTCATCAGCATCCGCTCGGGGCTGTCCGTCGCGCCGCGCAGGATCAGGTCGCGCGCGAGCGACGTCATCGCGATGAACAGCGGAAACCGCACCGGCAGCCGGCCGAGCCGCAGGTAGCGCAGGTCCATCGCGAGCACTTCCAGATACAGGAACATCAGCAGCAGGTCGGTCAGCGAAACCTCGCCCGCGAGCACGACCTTCCACGCTTCCTGCGCCATCGCGAACGCGGTCGCCAGCCCGATCACGACCAGCCCGGCGAGCTCGGCCGCGTGAAGGAAATGGCCGAAGCGGCGACGGATGCGCTCGGCGGTCGTATCGGTGGATGCAGTGGACGTATTCAACGCGTTAACCGGTGTAGTGTCGTGGGCGCGGCGATCGATGCTCCGTCGCTGCAGCGAGTGGTCTCGGGCAACGGCAAGCCCGCGACGGGCGAACGGGAAACCGTTGTGCACGCACCGGCTCCGCTCGCGCCGGTCGCCTGCGCGACCGCGGATAGCGTGCGCCGGCAACACGCGTAAAACGCGACGCCGGCCTCGGTGCATGCGACCGCGTCGCCCGAGCGGTCCAGCAACAATCGGCAGCCGAGATAGCGTTCGAGCCCATCGAGCCGCGCGCCGACCTGTGCAACGTCGAGCTTCAGTTCGGACGCCGCGCCGGACAGCCCGCCATGCTCGACGATTGCACCGAAAATACGCATCGCTTCCAAAAGGTTCATCATGATGGCCGTGGTCGCGCGGAGCGAAACCTAATCTACTGCACGCGACACACCCGCTCAAGAGCACAGCGCCGCGGCCGCCAGGAGTACAGCTGAGCGGGCGCCGCACAAAACCCGGCCCGGTTTGATCCATTCGAATGACAGATCGTCGATACGTGTTCCAAAGACCCGCCGAAGCTGCTAGATTGCATGCTCGACGACGTTACGCGGTGCGGCCAGCCTTACGCGCCGGGCGAACGCGCGGCCACCCCGCCTGCCTCCCCTTCGCGCCCCGGGGGCCGGCCGCCGCCGCTGCGGCCCGTTGCGCGATGCCCGCGCAACGTCCTTCATCCGCATGTCACCAAGCACAGAGAACAGTCGCATGACACAGTTCAACCGTTCGCCTTCGCGCGCCGCGGCTACCGCGGCCCGTCCGTCCCGACATGACTGACCGGCAGGCCGCGATGCAGACCACTCCTCCCCCGCTCTCCCAGGCCGTTCACAGCACGATCACGCGCAGCGCGATCTTTCTCGTGGCGACGATCAATCCCGGCGCCGATCACGCCGACACGATCCGTTCGTGGTGCGGCGACATCGCCGCGCTGGTGCGCTCGGTCGGCAAGCGCGTACCGGGCGGCAACCTCACCTGCGTGTGCGGCTTCGGCTCCGACGCGTGGGATACGCTGTTCGGCGAGCCGCGCCCCGCGTCGCTGCATCCGTTCCGCGAATTCGGCGCCGGCCAGCGCGTCGCGGTCGCGACGCCCGGCGACATCCTGCTGCACATCCGCGCCGAAGCGATGGATCTGTGCTTCGAACTGGCGACGCAATTGCTCAATGCGCTCGGCGACGCGGTCACGGTCGTCGATGAGGTGCACGGCTTCCGCAATTTCGACCAGCGCGCGATGATCGGCTTCGTCGACGGCACCGAGAACCCGGAAGGCCGCGAGGCGGTCGACTTCACGGTGATCGGCGACGAGGATGCCGAATTCGCGGGCGGCAGCTACGTGCTCGTGCAGAAGTACCTGCACGACATGGCCGGCTGGAACGCGCTCGCGGTCGAAACGCAGGAGCGCATCATCGGCCGCACCAAATTGTCCGACATCGAGCTCGCGCCGGACGTGAAGCCGTCGTGCTCGCACAGCTCGCTGACCACGCTCGACGAAGGCGGCCAGGAAGTGAAGATCCTGCGCGACAACATGCCGTTCGGGCGCCCGGGCGCCGGCGAATTCGGCACCTATTTCATCGGCTATGCGCGCTCGCCGGCGCCGATCGAGCAGATGCTCGAGAACATGTTCGTCGGCCGCCCGCCGGGCAACTACGACCGCCTGCTCGACTACAGCCGCGCGGTCACCGGCTCGCTGTTCTTCGTGCCGTCGGCCGACCTGCTCGAAGCGCTCGCCGACCGCCCGGCGCCGCCCGCCGAAGCCACCCAACCGGAATCCACGCCGTCCGCGCCTGCCGCACCGCATCGCGACGGCTCGCTGAACATCGGCTCGCTGAAAGGAACCCCGACCTATGAATAACCTGCATCGCGAACTCGCGCCGATCTCGTCGGCCGCCTGGGAACAAATCGAGGAGGAAGTGGCGCGCACCTTCAAGCGCTCGGTGGCCGGCCGCCGCGTCGTCGACGTCGACGGCCCCGCGGGCCCCGAGCTGTCGGCCGTCGGCACCGGGCACCTGCTCGACGTGGCCGCGCCGCGCGAGCTCGTGAACGCGCGGCTGCGCGAAGCGCGCACGATCGTCGAGCTGACGGTGCCGTTCGAGCTGAGCCGCGACGCGATCGACAGCGTCGAGCGCGGCGCGCGCGACGCCGACTGGCAGCCGGCGAAGGAAGCCGCGCAGCGGCTCGCGTTCGCCGAGGACGGCGCGATCTTCGACGGCTACCGGGCGGCCGGCATCGTCGGCATCCGCGAAGGCACGTCGAACCGCCGGCTCACGCTGCCGGCCGACGTCGGCGCCTATCCGGACGCGATCAGCGACGCGCTGGAAGCGCTGCGCCTGGCCGGCGTCGACGGCCCGTACTCGGTCGTGCTCGGTTCGGACGCATACACCGCGCTCAGCGAAGCGCGCGACCAGGGCTATCCGGTCCTCGGCCATATCAAACGCATCGTCAGCGGCGAGATCATCTGGGCGCCGGCGATCAGCGGCGGCTGCGTGCTGTCCACGCGCGGCGGCGATTACGAGCTGCACCTCGGGGAAGACGTGTCGATCGGCTACACGAGCCACACCGACAAGGGCGTCCGCCTGTACCTGCGCGAAACGTTCACGTTCCTGATGCTGACGAGCGAGGCATCGGTGGCCGTGGCGCCGCAGGGCAACGCGGCCGCCTGAGCGCGGTTGCCGGCGCGCGCTGCCCGCCCGGGCGTCGCGCGCGACGGCCGTACCGCCGGCCGCCGGTTCGTCGCCGATCCCGCCCATCTTGCATGGAGGATGTATGAGCGAATCGAATGACGCATTACAGGCGCTGCAGGCGTCTGTCGCTACCCTGAAGCAGACGGTGGACGCACACGCGAGCAGCCAGGCCGGCGACACCGCCGTGCTGTTTACCGTCGTGTCGCTGATGCTGGCCGAGCTGCCGCCCGACACGCGCAACCTGATCGAGGATTCGTTCTCCGTCTGGGCCAATGGTCTGCAGAATGCGGCGCTGTCGGCCGACGTGAAGCAGATCGCACGGCAACGGCTCGCGATGAACCTGTCGGACTGATCGCGGTTCGCCACGGTTGCGCGATGTCCGGCGCGTACCGTGCAACCCGTCCTCGCCCTCGCCGGCCCTCCGGCACGCATCGGCTGCGGTGCGTGTGGGGTCGGCCGAAACCGCCTCGCGCCCGCGCCGCGCGTCGCGCGCCCTCCTGCGTCCCGTCTCGCCCGCCGTTTGCCGGCTGCCTGCGTCCTGCGCGCCGATGTCGCACCTCGCCCCGTTCGCGCGCCACCTCTTCCTGCCCCCGTCCACCGCAAGCCGTACGCGCCGCGCATGCCCGCGCCGCCGCGCGCGTGCGCGTCTGTACTCCTTGCCGCCGGATCGCGCACGCATGTGAGGGTGCAATTCACGGCCGGCCCGGCTGGGAACTGTGTCTTGGATGGCCCGCGCCGATTCGCTATTTTGAACGCAGTCGAAGCGATGCCGTGGGCTCCTCTCAGCGCTCGCGCCTCCCGCCCCGACCGCGACCGTGCGCCACGCCGGCGCGCGTTGCGCGATCGCACCGGTGCGGCACGCGCGCCGCCGCAGCGTGTGTCGTGCGCGTCGTGCGATCGCGATCGGGATGCACGAGCGCCGCACCGCATCGGGCTTCACCCTTCGACCCACCTTCACAGACAGGAGCCAGACCACCATGCCCGCACTTTGCGATATCTGTCACGCCCGGCCGGCCGTCGCGCGCGCCACCGTGATGCAGGACGGCGAGCGCAAGACGATCTCGATCTGCGATTACCACTTCCGACAGCTGATGCGGCATCAGAGCATGCTGAATCCGTTCGATTCGCTGCTGGGCGGTGGCGGACCGTCATCGCTGTTCGGCGGCCTCGGCGACGACTCGCCGCTCGCCGCCGAGATTCCGCGCGAATCGGTCGACCCGACCGACGCATTCAGCGAACAGACGCTCGAACTGCTGCAGCGCGCGGCCGAGAAGGCGCATGAGCTGCGCCGCAGCGAGCTCGATTCCGAGCACCTGCTGTACGCGCTCGCGGACACCGACGTGTGCGCCGCGCTGCTGAAGGAACTGAAGCTGTCGCCGGAAGACATCAAGTCGTACATCGACGCGCATGCGCACACCGGCACGGCCGACCCCGATGCGCCGCTCGACAAGCTGTCGATCTCGCCGCGCGTGAAGAAGGCCGTGCAGTACGCGTTCCAGGCGTCGCGCGATCTCGGCCACTCGTACATCGGCCCCGAGCACCTGCTGATCGGGCTCGCATCGGTGCCGGACAGCGTCGCCGGCACGCTGCTGAAGAAATACGGCGTGACGCCCGAGGCGCTGCGCCAGAAGGTCGTGAAAGTGGTCGGCAAGGGCGCGGAGGACGGCCGCGTCGATGCGCCGACCGGCACGCCGAATCTCGACAAGTTCGGCCGCGACCTCACCGCGATCGCGCGCCAGGGCAAGCTCGATCCGGTGCTCGGCCGCGCGCAGGAAATCGAGAGCACGATCGAGGTGCTCGCGCGCCGCAAGAAGAACAACCCGGTGCTGATCGGCGAGCCGGGCGTCGGCAAGACGGCGATCGTCGAGGGCCTCGCGCAGCGCATCGTCAACGGTGACGTGCCCGAAGTGCTGCGCGACAAACGGCTCGTCGAAGTCAACATCAACTCGATGGTGGCCGGCGCGAAGTATCGCGGCGAATTCGAGGAACGCGCGAAGCAGCTGATCGACGAAGTGACCGCGAAGCAGGACGAACTGATCCTGTTCATCGACGAGCTGCATACGATCGTCGGCGCGGGCCAGGGCGGCGGCGAAGGCGGCCTCGACATCGCGAACGTGCTGAAGCCCGCGCTCGCGCGCGGCGAGCTGAGCCTGATCGGCGCGACGACGCTCAACGAATACCAGAAGTACATCGAGAAGGACGCCGCGCTCGAACGCCGCTTCCAGCCCGTGTTCGTGCCGGAGCCGAGCGTCGAGCAGACGATCGTGATCCTGCGCGGGCTGCGCGACAGCCTCGAGGCGCACCACCAGGTGACGTTCGCCGACGACGCGTTCGTCGCGGCCGCCGAATTCGCCGACCGCTACATCACGTCGCGCTTCCTGCCCGACAAGGCGATCGACCTGATCGACCAGGCCGCCGCGCGCGTGCGGATCGGCGCGACGTCGCGCCCGGTCGACATTCAGGAAGGCGAAGCGCAGATCGCGCAACTGAAGCGCGAGCAGGACTATGCGACCTCGCGCAAGCGCTTCGACGAAGCGAAGCAGTTCGAAGAGCAGATCAACGCGAAGCAGAAGGCCGTCGACGAGATGATGGAGGCGTGGCAGCGCAAGACCGGCTCGGAGACGCTCGAAGTGACCGTCGAATCGGTGGCCGAGGTCGTGTCGCGGCTCACCGGCATCCCCGTATCCGAACTCACGCAGGAAGAACGCCAGAAGCTGCTGAAGATGGAAGAACAGTTGCGCGAGCGCGTGGTCGGCCAGAGCGACGCGGTGGTCGCCGTCAGCGATGCCGTGCGGCTGTCGCGCGCCGGGCTCGGCCAGACCCACCGGCCGATCGCGACGTTCCTGTTCCTCGGGCCGACGGGAGTCGGCAAGACCGAGCTCGCGAAGGCACTGGCCGAGACCGTGTTCGGCGACGAGCAGGCGATCATCCGCATCGACATGTCCGAATACATGGAGCGCCACGCGGTCGCGCGGCTGATCGGCGCGCCGCCCGGCTACGTCGGCTACGACGAAGGCGGCCAGCTCACCGAACGCGTGCGGCGCCGCCCGTACAGCGTGATCCTGCTCGACGAGATCGAGAAGGCGCATCCGGACGTCTACAACGTGTTGCTGCAGGTGTTCGACGACGGGCGTCTGACCGACGGCAAGGGCCGCGTGGTCGATTTCAGCAACACGATCATCATCGCGACCAGCAACCTCGGCGCGGCGATCATCATGGACAACCTCACGCAGCCGGAAGCCGCGCGCAAGACCGACAAGGCGATCCGCGAGGAACTGATGCAGGTGCTGAAGGGGCATTTCCGGCCCGAGTTCCTGAACCGGATCGACGAGGTGATCGTCTTCCACGCGCTGTCGAAGGACAACATCCGCTCGATCGTGCAGATCCAGCTCGATCGCGTGGTGCGTACCGCCGCCGCGCAGGACATCACGCTCGTGATGGGCAGCTCGCTCGTCGACCACCTGACCGAAGTCGGCTACCAGCCGGAATTCGGCGCGCGCGAGTTGAAACGCCAGATCCGCCAGACGATCGAGACGCGGCTCGCGAAGGAGATCCTCGCCGACCGGCTGAAATCGGGCGACAAGTGCGAGGTCGACTACGACAAGGACAGCGACGAAGTGAAGTTCAACACGCTCGCCGCGCCTGAAGCGAAGGATACGAAGGACGGGAAACCGGACGCCGACGGCAAGCCCAAACCCAACGGCAAGGCCGCCAAGGCGGCAGCAGACGCGAAGCAGGACGACACGCCCGCCGACGCCCCGCCGCCCGCGGCGAAGCCCGGCAAGAAGTCGTCCGGCACGAAGAAGGACGCACACTAAAACAACGCTTGCCCTGCAACCCGGGGCACGCATGACCGGCTCCGTCCGCCGGACGGAGCCGCCCCACGCCGCGACACGGCGCAACCGAGCCACCCGCACCGGGCCCGGCTATTGGAGATTCACCATGACAAATCGACGCGAAGTGCCAGGCATCAGGAAATACGATGGGCCCGCCGGCGGTTGGGGCGCGCTTCGCGCGACAGCCGATGCGGTGCGCACGCAGATGGAAACCATCGAGGCGCCGATCGTGCTGATGCGGACCAACCAGCCCGACGGCTTCGACTGCCCCGGCTGCGCGTGGCCGGACAAGGAACACAAGTCGACGTTCCAGTTCTGCGAGAACGGCGCGAAGGCCGTCACGTGGGAAGCGACGACCAAGCGCGTGACGCCCGAGTTCTTCGCGGCGAACACCGTGTCGTCGCTGCTGCGCATGTCGGACTACGAACTGGAGAACATGGGCCGGCTCACGCATCCGCTCGTCTACGACCGCGCGACCGACACGTTCCGCGCGATCGAATGGGACGACGCCTTCGCGCGCATCGGCGAAGTGCTGCGCGCGCTGCCGCCCGAGCAGGTCGAGTTCTACACGTCGGGCCGCGCGTCGAACGAAGCCGCGTACCTGTACCAGCTGTTCGCGCGCGAGCTCGGCACCAACAACTTCCCGGATTGCTCGAACATGTGCCACGAGCCGACCAGCGTCGGCCTGCCGCAGTCGATCGGCATCGGCAAGGGCACCGTGTCGCTGGAGGATTTCGACCACTGCGAGCTGATCATCTCGATCGGCCACAATCCCGGCACGAACCATCCGCGGATGATGGGCACGCTGCACGAGTGCGCACGCCGCAACGTGCCGATCATCGTGTTCAACCCGCTGCGCGAGCGCGCGCTCGAACGCTTCGCCGATCCGCAGGACATGATCGAAATGGCGTCGTTCGGCTCCACGCGGATCGCGTCGACGTACTACCAGGTCGACGCGGGCGGCGACGCGGCCGCGCTGAAGGGCATCATGAAGGCGCTGCTGAAGCTCGAAGCCGAGCAAGGCAACGTGCTCGACCGCGACTTCATCGCGCAGCACACCAACGGCTTCGACGCGTTCTCGGCCGACCTCGAAGCCACGTCGTGGGACGACATCGAGCGCGCGAGCGGCTTGAGCCAGGAACAGCTCGAACAGGTCGCGATCGCGTATGCGAAGTCGAACGCGACGATCGTCACGTACGGGATGGGCGTCACGCAGCACAACAAGGGCACGGCAACCGTGCGCCTGATCGCCGACCTGCTGCTGATGCGCGGCAACATCGGCAAGCCCGGCGCCGGCGTGTGCCCGTTGCGCGGCCATTCGAACGTGCAGGGCAACCGCACGGTCGGCATCACCGAGAAGCCGTCGGCCGAATTCCTGAAGAAGATCGAGGACGTGTGCGGCTTCACACCGCCCGCGCAGCACGGGCACGACGCGGTGCAGGCCATGCAGGCGATGATCGACGGCACCGCGAAGGCGCTGCTGTGCCTCGGCGGCAACTTCGCGGTCGCGCTGCCCGATCCGGAACTGTCGTTCCCGGCGATGGCGAAGCTCGACCTGAGCGTGCATCTCGGCACCAAGCTGAACCGCTCGCACCTGCTGGTCGGCAAGGAAACCTTCATCCTGCCGGTGCTCGGCCGCACCGAGCTCGACATGCAGGCCACCGGGCGGCAGTCGATCACCGTCGAGGATTCGATGTCGATGGTCCATGCGTCGGCCGGCAAGCTCAAGCCCGCGTCGGACCAGTTGCGCTCGGAGCCCGCGATCGTGGCCGGCATCGCGCATGCGACGCTGCCGAACAGCAAGATCGCGTGGCTCGACCTGATCGCCGACTACGACCGCATCCGCGACCTGATCGACAAGACCGTATCCGGCTTCGAGGCGTTCAACGAGCGCATCCGCACGCCGGGCGGCTTCCGCCTGCCGCTGCCGCCCACCGAACGCGTGTGGCCGACGCCGACCGGCAAGGCGATGTTCTCGGTCTACAAGGGCGTGAAGGAAGACGCGGACGTGCTCGGCGCCGAGCAGGTGCTGCGCCTGATCACGCTGCGCAGCCACGATCAGTACAACACGACGATCTACGGGCTCGACGATCGCTATCGCGGCGTGTTCGGCCGGCGTGACGTGCTGTTCATGAACGCGGCCGATCTCGAGAAGTACGGGCTCGAACACGGCGACCTCGTCGACATCGAGACGGTCACCGCGTCGGGCCGCACGCTGCGCCTCGAGAAGATCACCGCGATCGAGTACGACATCGCGCCGGGCTCGGTCGGCGCGTACTACCCGGAAGCGAACGTGCTCGTGCCGCTGGACTACATCGACAAGGAAAGCGGCACGCCGTCGTACAAGTCGGTGCCGGTGCGCGTCGCGCGCTCGGCGGTGGTGTGATCCGCGGGCGGGCGGGGCGCGGCGGGCACACGCCGCGCCCTCGGCCCGCCTGCTACCCTGCGCTTCGCGCTCGCGGCCGTCGCATCGCAACCGATGCGGCGGCCGTTTCATTTGATCGCGTCGGACGGCGCCGGGCTTATCGCGCCGCCCAGATGGAGCAGGTAACCGTTGCTGGCCGACTCACCACTGTGTCGACGCCCCCCGCAACGGTAGCCGTCTCAACTCAATGTCCGCCGTTGATTTCCGTATCCTCGAAAGCCAGATGCTCGAAATAGCTTCCGGTGAAGTCGACGTCGAGTCCCTTGAGGCCATGAGCTTCAACCGTGGTGCCGGTACAGTCCAGCACCTGCACCGAATGCCATGTGTTGCCGTCGAACCTGACGCCGTTCCACTTGCATCCGAGAAATTTCACACCGTTGAAAGTGCTGCCCTGAAAAGCGGCGTCATTGAAGCTACAATCCATGAATGTACATCCGGAAATCGCAATCTCTGCAAAATCGCAACCGGTAAACGTGCATGCCGAGAACCGGCAACCCGTCCAGCCGGCCTGCCGGAATGACGTTCCGGCGAAGCTGCTACCGCTGAAACTGCTATCGGCAAATTGCGCGAGACCCAGATCGAGGCCGGCATAGGCCGAGCTGTCTGCCTGACCAGACAGTCCTGCGGGTATACCGCCCGCGCCCTTGCGCCACTGATCGTGCTTGTAGATGATTTCAGCACTGCTCATCGGTCTGCGTCCCGGTGCGCGAGAGCAGCCGGATCGCGCTCATCCTTGCCCGAAGGCTGTTCACCGCCCTCGTCGTCGGAGGTTGGCGAACTCCGGCTGGCGAACCATGCGACCAGCCCCCCCAACGCCAGTAGCGGACCGAGAAACAGGAAATTCTCGATCGCGAAATCGCCTACATCGTGCGAACCGTAGCTACCTCCGCTGATCTGGGCCACGGCCCCCATTGTTGCAACCGCCCCCCAGGCAGCCAAGATCATCCCTCCGACACACACCGTCGCGGCAATCGTCGATTTGCGCATCTCTGCTCCGTCAAGCGTTCTCGGAAGGGTTGCCGAGGCTGACCTGAGGCAGCTTCGCAAATCCAAGGTGATTGGCTTCGTTCCACCACGTCCACGTCACGTCCGCCGGCGACACGTCCAGATGCATGACCCGTGGATCGGGAAACGCATCACCTTGCAACACATAGGCCTGGCGATACCACTGATTGAACGTGGCCGCCCGAGGATGATCGTCCGCCACCACAGCCTGCCAAATACCGGTCACCGGGCACGCGCGGATGCCGCGACACCGGATAGCCGGGTCGGGAAATTCGGCGGCGCGCGCAATGCCCTGTGTCACACGCGGATGCGATTCCGCCGATTGCACGGGCATCGGAATCGCATCGCCGACATAGTGGAAGAAGATGCGACCGTCCTCGGGCATCAGGCCGGGGCGACTCCGATCGAACAGTTCATCATTCCGGTAATGCATCGGTACCTGAGCCGCATTCCATGCGAAGTGACGTTCGGCGCTCGGATACTTCAGCTGAGCGAGCCAGTAACCACCGACAGGAGCAGCCGTCGTTTCCGCCTGCGGAGGAACGGCAACCTGCGGCTTCTCCGGCAGCATGTAGCCATCGGGCACGTGCGCGCGCCCCGTACGCAGCGACACGGGGTGCGCCGCAGGTTTGACCGGCGATACCGGCACGGACGTCACCGCTTTCGCCGCGTCGATCAACGTCTCTTTGTTGCCATCCCACTTGGGCAGCTTGGCGGGCGGCAGCGGCACGACCTTGTCCAGATTCGGCAGACGCAGGTCGGGGTCGCGCTCGAGGCGGTCGGCAAGGACGCTGTAGCGTTCGGCGCGGGCTTCATCCTTGACATGGCCGACCAGGGCGTCCCCCTTGCCAAACGACGCACTCAACCACCCCGCGCTCTCGGCGCTGCCGAATTTCACGCCCGCATGCAGGGTCTTGAGTGCGCGTTCGTTGTTCTCGCTCAACTCGGCTCGATCTCCCACAATCGTCGTTCCCAACTCATATGCAGCAAGTCCGTTGCCCTGCGCGACCGCACATTCAAGCATCTTGAGCGCGATCTTTCGGTTACCCCAGAAGCCTGCCTTCGGGTCGTCATAGAGCGCATCCATCTTGCCACCCAGATACGCCATCGCACTTGGACTACCCATATCGGCGGCCAGTTGCCAGAACGCATAGGCGCGGCTTGCATCCTGCTTAACCCCCATCCCGTTCATGTGGTACGTGCCCATCAAATCGTAGGCTGCCGGAATACCCAGTTTCATCGCCTGTTCGGTGATCTGAACGGCATGTTCCGAATCACGTTCCACACCTTGCCCCTGAGCGTAGGCATTCGCCAGATTCAGCATGGCTTTCCAGTGCTTACGCTCGGCCGCCTTCGTCCACAAATCGACAGCCCCCTTGTAGTCGCGCTGGTTCGGCCACAACAGCGAACTGGTCAGCGCCATTGCCTGCTGATTCCAGCGATCGGCCTCCGGATCCAGCGGAGGAACCGCGTCAACCTCGTGCTTGCACTCGAATGCTGTGCGATGCGGATCGAAGGCGGTCAGCGACATGTTGCGAGGAAGAGAATCGTTCATTGAGCAGGCGGCACATGCAAGGAACAGGAAAGCAGAAACTAACCGGGCGAAGCCGATACGGTTGGCGAGGGTCGAACGCAATTGATTTAGCACGATTTAGGGAGCCTACTCAGGATAAGCGAATACCTGTCACACGGTCATCGTGGAACGGATGCAGGAAGCCGGTTGGCGCGTCCCCCTTCTTTCGGGCAAGCTCGTTGGCCCGCAGCAATTGCACCCAGTTGCGGAACGCCTTCGACATGGCCGGCGGAGTCAGCGAAGACGGGTTGCAATCCGCTGCATTTCCTGTGTGAAGCTTCCACACCCGTTTGCGCAGATCTTCGCTTTTGGCGCGGTCGTCGGTTCCCACGTTGATCTCGGCATCCACTGCCATGCTCCGCAAGTTCAGATTGGCACTGCCCAACGTGAAGAAACTGTCGTCGATCATCAGCAATTTACTGTGGATGTAGATTTCCCTGTACCGGGCCGCGAACGATTGCGCCGGCAACGGCAGCATCGGCGCCAAGTCCGGGTCGGGCAGTTCGCCTTTGGCTTGCTGCTTTTTTACGTAGTCATCCCAGCGGGCCTGTTTCTTCTCCGTCTCGGTATTCAGCTTGGAGCTGCGCCAATTGTAGTCAAAGGACCACAGGCTGCCGACCAGCGCACGGATGCCCATCTGATCGAGCGATTTCGTGAGCGACGCCTTGTCACCAAGGTCCTTGGCGCTTTGCGCCGCAGGCGACAGCGGAGCTGGGTAGTAGTCGGGGTCGATCCTTGCGCCGCTCGCTTTCTGCCGCTTGACGTAGGCGTCCCAGGTCGCCTGTTGCTGGCGATTGCGCGCGAGTTCGTCTTCGACCGCCTTGTCCTGATTGGGCATCGAGGTGCCATAGCCCAGAACCTTAACGGTATCGTGCGTGCGCGGCACCATCTGTGGCCGCTCGGGCGTGGGGATGACGGCCATCACGTGCAAATTCGGTACGTCGGCAGGACTCCTTCCCGCTGCCTGGCTGCACGACAGAAACTCGGTTCGCAATTCCTTCAGCTTCGTCGGCCACTCGGTATATTGGAAATACTGGTTCTCGATGTAGATATAGTTGCGCGCAAACGACGTCGCCTGGATATACAAGGCCTTGATGGATTTGTCCTTTTCTTCGGGCTGCGTACGAGCGATTTGCGCACGCTGGCACGGCGTGCCGAGATTCTGCGTCAAACCCGGAGGCACCTTCTTGAAATCGTGTGTTCGCGACAGGTTCGCGCCCTGACCCTTGGCCCGGTTCCACGCATCGGTAAAGTTTTTGCTTACCGCCACCAGTGCTTCGCCCCGAATCCGACTCGCGTAGTCCTGATAAGGCTTCAACCCCGGTTGCGAGTCGTTGGCGCCCTCCCATCCTTCACCACGACGCGGATCATTGAAGAGATGCTGCTGCGTATCCCAATAGTCCGTCACGCTGTTCAGCCCCATCACGTAGCCGACCGCCTGTGTACCGCCCTCGTGGTCGTAGTCGATCAGGATAGTCTTCTGATGGTCGGTGGCCAATTTCTCCAGGCCGAAATCTTCCAGGTTGTCGCGCTTGCCCGGCTCGTGCGCCAGGCTTTCGTGAACGTCCTTGCTGCTGCCGTCCCGCGTACGAAGAGACAGGTTGGGCAGGCGGCCGGCAAACGCGTCGTCGTACCATCGCGCATTGAAGTCCTCGCGCCGGTCCTGTGGGGTCAGCGGCTGCGGCGCATTGCCCAACTGCACATAGATGCCGCCCGCCTTGCCGACCTCCCTGGCCATCTTCTGCTCGTACGTAAGGCGGCCGCCGCTGTAGCCCGGCATGTTGTTCGACAGGGTACTTCCGATCACGCCATACCACGAGAGCAAGCGAACCTGCACCGGCTTGCCGTTATTGAATTTCCCGGCCGCGACATCGCGCAGCAGCCCGCCCCAGGTATCTCCTCGCGGCCAGACCGTGCCCTTGCGGATCAGTTCCATCCCGGGGTCAAAGCCCCAGCAAATGATTTCGACACTATGCTTGGCCGCCTTCAAGTCGGCCGCAATCTGCGTAAACGCGTCCTCTCCGCAAATGAATACGTCGATATTGTTCTTTTCATACGGCGGCGCGTAGTAGTCCGCCTGCTTTTCCAGAAACCACTGCGCACTGGCGACCGCCTGACGCTTGTCGACATCGACCGGCGCCTTCGTTTTGTTTTGAGTATTGGTATCGGACATCACGTTTCTCGTCGAAAACTGTAGCGAATCGCCGGTCAGCCCTGTGCGTGGCGCTGGCGCGATTCCGGATCGCCGTCGACTGCCCGCCATCCCTGCGCGGCCAGTTGATCATCGTCGCTCAACCCTCCCTCCATCACGGGCACCTCGATCTCGTGCCCGTTGTGCAGCTTGACCGTATAGGAAGACGTGCCCTTCTGGTGATTCGCAATGATCAGTTGACCATGCTCGTCGGTCACGCCGTCCGCAATCTTGGCCGCTCCCTTGTAAAGGGTGTACGGCTCGTAAGCAAGCGGCCGCCCATCGTTGGGATGGGAACGGAGCACCACCGCGAGGCTGTCTTGTTGCTCCAGCTCCTTGAACGTCAGGGGGTCGGGCGCTTTCACAGGCTTGTTGTCCGGCCCGACGAGACTGTGCGACGCCGCGTGTTCGCGCCATACGCCGCTCGTGCCATGCACGACGCCGCCGCCATTCCACTGGCTGTAGCTCGACCCGCCATTGATCGACGCTTCGTCGCTCGCCTGCGTATTGACCTTCGGCGAGCGGAACACGATCTCTTCGCCTGCCTCCAGGATGATGCGCTTGGCGGCCTTCACAACCACGTCCTCCTTGTGCGCCTCGATACGCAGCTTCCCGTCTGCCGTCACCAGCGTCATGCCCTTGGCCGCGAAAGCACTCATCCAATCGCCGACGCGCATCAACAGACGACGTCCCACGCTGATCTGCGTGTTGCCGGCACTCACCGCATCGATGTTGGTCTGGGCCCCGAGCACCATCGCGTCCTGGCTAACCACGGTCACGCCGGCCGGCCCCTCGATTGCCACCATCGGCGCACCGCCGGAGCCGCCGCCACCTTGATCAACGTTGCTGCCAGCATCCCAGCCTTTGATCTGCGAGGTGATCTTCTCGATGCGTGCGAGGTCGGTGTTGTCGGCGTCGTTCGCGGCGGACGCATCACCGAGGTTTCGTACCAGTTCCTGCAATTGTTCGATCAACGTCTGCAATGCCGTGCGTTCGAGCATCTTGCCTTCGGCACGCCCCTGCTGCTGCGCGGTCACGTAGACGCCCTTCGCGGCACGAATGACCGCCTGGGCATCGGTTCTGGCCTCCAAACCGTCACCGCGAGGCGCTCCCTTGCCATCGTTTCGAGGCTCCGTAAGGTAGCCCAGGTTCAGTTGGGTATAGGTATGTTCGCTAGCAAGCTGACTGCTGATCTGGCCAGGTGTATCGTCGAAACGCAACTGGTTGTAGCGATCCGCCTTGACCTCCTTGGTCTTGATGCCGGAAAGATATCGATTGCCCGGAAGCGAACCGGTATGGCTGAACGTGGTCGGCATGTTGGGACCGCCGTGCAGCACCCCGGTCACGACCATCTTGTCGGGGTCGCCGTGCAAATGGTCGATCAGCACTTCCATTCCCGCGCGCGGCAGCATGTCCATGCCGTAGTTCGGCCCGGCCCAGGGGCTGACCCATCTCACCCACGCGCTGTCCCGCTCGGTTCCGCTGGTGCCGGCACCTTGCGCATGGGCATGATCGTCGGCGCGCAAACCGAGAATCTGCACCTTGATGCGCCCCAATTCGTCGCAATGCACTTCCTCGCCGTCCTGGCCAACCACTTTCGCGGTAAACGGATGCACGGGCGGCAAATCGACGCGCGGATCGTAGGCAGGTGTCAGCGGCACACCGCGGCGCACGCAAACGAATGTGTTCTCGTAGCGAACCCCGGCCCCCTCTTCGACCGGCAACGCGTCGAAACTCCAGCGACTCGCGGCAAACAGCACTTGGGCCCGCTCGTCGAGCGCCTTCGAAAAATTGTTGGTCGCCCGGTGGTGCAAGCTGGTAACGACGAACTGCCGCTGCTCCTCGGGCCGGGTATCGACCTCCGGATGCCCAGCCAGCGTGAACCAGAAGCCCGGCGAGACATCCCGGACATCGCTCGACGCATGCACGCATTCGGCGCGATGCTCATGTGCCAGAATCCGAGCCTTCGCCAAACGCTCGTGGTCGGCATCCGAGTCCGCCGCATGCGGAACGTCGATGACCGAGTCGGCCAGCAGCTTCGCAAGATCGTTGCCCGCCTCGCCCTGATCGACGATTGTCTCCTGCTCAGACTGCGCGATCCTGCCGGTCTTGTAATCCCAACTGGCACGCCGCACACTTCCGGGCGTCAACGCACGGGCCGCGGACCATAGCGTGACCGAGTCACGCTCCCGCGACTGCGTACCCCGGTGGTAAGGCACATGGCCTGCCGCCGCCTGTGGCAGCTTCGTCGGATCGTCGCAGAACACGAGCGTATGGACCGGCGTGTCGGCGGCCGCACCATCATGCTTGCCAGCCCGGGTGTACCAGAAAATACCGTCGCGTCGACACAGCCGTCGAATGAAGGCCGCATCCGATTCACCCGCCTGGCGCGTCTGCTCGCGCTTTGGATACTGGTTGCGATCCAGCACGAGTTCGAAATCGAAAGCCTGCGCCAACGCGGAACTGCGTTGCTGCCATTCGTGCAGCAGTGTCTCCAGAATGTCTGGAACACTCATCGAACGGAACGTTCTGCTGTTGATCCGCTGATCGAGAATACTCAGCGCATCTCTCAATGTCAGTTGTACGCACGTGAGGGAGCCGTCCGATTGACCGGCGCGGACATCTGTGATGATCCCATTGATCGGATATGGCTTGCCTCGATCCGTCATCAGTTGCACCGAAAGCGGCAACCCCAGAAAGGCGGAGAGCGGCAGATCCGGGCGTGACGACAGGCAGGTCAGGTGCCCTTCGATGCCGACACAGAGACCTTCCGTCAAATCGATGCTCTGTGGCACCAGGACATGCGCCAGCGCATCCTGATGACGGCCCCAATGAAACCGGATCGCACGATTGTTCTGATCGAGCGCGCCAACGAAGGCGCGCAGCATTTCGGTCACGTTCACTTGTCAATGGGCATTCGGCAACGGCGCTCTCAGACCGCCAAGCCACCTGCGCTTAATTATTTGGTCACCGATTTTAAGTGCAACGTTCACACAAAAACAATCGCGCCGTGCTAGTTAGCGCGATGGAAGGTGCAACGAATGCTCGATGTGTTGCCGGCTGATCCGTCCCCTTCAATAAAATAAATACCAATCCATTGATTTTATTAACTTTTAATGTTCTTTCGGATGATTGACGGCAAACGCCGTCATATCTCAACGCAAAGCGCCTAGGCCATTGCCGGACAATTCTTTACGGTTCGCGGCCAGCCTAGCTGATAGCATGCGTGTCGCATGACCGATCCACCGGGATCGTCGCGCGCCGGGCTGACACACATACCGACTGCAGTCAAACGGCGAACCACGGACTTATGTCCCATTTCCCCGCAACACCCCGGCTCGCCCCGCGCGACCCGTTGCAGTAACCGTTGGAGTGGCGCACCCCGCGCCTGCAAGCATGAAGAAATCGAAGCAGCCCACCCGTCCCCCACGCGACAAAGACCGCACGCCGCTCGTACGCGCCGGCGCGTGGCTGCTGATGGCCGGCCTGCTGTATTTGCTGTGGCCGTCCGCCGAAACCGCCTACCTCGCGGTGGACTCGGTGATCCGCTGACGCGCGCGGCCAACCGCGCACTACGCTATACTGCCGCGATGGAAACCCGACCCGCCTCGCCGATCGTGCATTGCTGGTGGCGCGCCTGACCCAGGCGGCCCGTTTCCTTTTGCATGTCCCAAACGTGATGCCGCCAGCCATGGCGGCATTTGCGTTTCTGCGCTGACGTCATGGCTGGCGGCTTCGACAACCCGGAGCCAACGACGACCATGACGCAACCCACCCGCCCGATCATCCTCACCGGCGATCGCACGACCGGCCCGCTGCACCTCGGCCACTACATCGGCTCGCTGCGCGCACGCGTGCAGATGCAGCACGAGGCGACGCAATTCCTGCTGCTCGCCGATACGCAGGCGCTGACCGACAACATGGGCCGCCGCCAGCGCGTCACCGAGAACGTGATCGAGGTCGCGCTCGACTATCTCGCCGTCGGCATCGATCCGGCGATCTCGACGATCGTCGTGCAGTCGCAGGTGCCCGAGCTCGCCGAACTGTCGCAATACCTGCTCAACCTCGTCACGGTCGCGCGCCTCGAACGCAATCCGACCATCAAGGAAGAAATCCGCCTGCGCGGGTTCGAACGCGACATCCCGGCCGGCTTCCTGACCTACCCGGTGAGCCAGGCAGCCGACATCACCGCGTTCAAGGCGACCCACGTGCCGGTCGGCGACGATCAGCTGCCGATGATCGAGCAGACCAACGAACTCGTGCGCCGCTTCAACGCGACCGTCGAGCAGCCGGTGCTGGTCGAGTGCGAGGCCGTGCTGTCGGCGGTCCCGCGGCTGCCGGGGATCGACGGCAAGGCGAAGATGAGCAAGTCGCTCGGCAACGCGATCACGCTCGGCTCGACGCCGGACGAGATCGCGCAGGCCGTGAAGGACATGTACACGGACCCGAACCACCTGCGCTTGAGCGACCCGGGTCAGGTCGAGGGCAACGTGGTGTTCACGTTCCTCGATGCGTTCGAGCCGGACGTGGCGAAGGTCGACGAGCTGAAGGCGCACTATCGCCGCGGCGGCCTCGGCGACAGCGTCGTCAAGCGCGTGCTGAACGAGCGGCTGCAGGCACTGATCGAGCCGATCCGCGCGCGCCGCCGTGAGTTCGAAGCCGACAAGGCCGAAGTGATGGCGATCCTGAAGCGCGGCACGCTGCATGCGCGGGAAGTGGCGGGGGCGACGCTCGCGGAGGTGAAGGGGGCGATGGGGTTGACGTATTTCGATTGAGCGGCGATGCCGGCGTGCATTGCACCCACCGCGCCATGCACGCCCGACATGAACATCGACAGGGAGCGTAACCGGCAACGATTCGAACACCTTCCGTCGCGGGCATTCCGTCGAAGCAAAAGATCGGCTGCGCGATGCTGCAATCGGCCCGGATCAGGGGAAGCAAAGCGACGCGGTGTATCGCATCATGCAAGCCGTCGCGCGACCCGCCGCTCGACGGCCGTGCCGGCCCACGTCGCCATTTCGACAAGCAACAGGTAGCACACGGATAGTGCGAGCAATGTCTCGACGAACGCGAAGCTCGCCGAGCCGATACCGGTCAGTACGAATGTCAGTTCCGGTACGGTGACGATCGACAGGACGGCGGTTTCCTTGCTCAGCACGATGGCCAGATTGGTGAGCGCCGGCAGGATCAGCACCATCATCTGCGGCAATTGCACGCGAAAGGTCGTTTGCCAGCGGCTCAGGCCCAGACAGGATGCCGCTTCGACATGCCCCTGCGGCACGGCTGAAAATCCGGAACGAAATGCCTCGGTGAAATAGGCACCCGCATAGAGCGCAAGGCCGACCACACCTGCCGTCAACGGATCGAACGTCAATCCGAATGCGGGGCCGCCGTAGTACAGCAGAAAAAGTTGCACGAGAAACGGCGTGCCGCGAAACAGCTCCACATAGACGCGAATCGCCGCGCGTACGAAGCGGCCGCCCGCCTGCTGCGCAAGCGCCGCACCGAAACCGATCGCCGCCCCGGCGAGCGTACTGGCCGCCCAGGTCGCCACGGTCATCGCGAGACCCGCGCCGATCTCCGGCAAGTTGTTCACGAGCACATCGGGATGGAAAGTCAGCATGAGGGTCTCCGGCAAGTCACTGACGCGTCATGCCGCGCGCAGGCGTCGCTCCGCGCCATGCGCGATCAATGCCAACGAACCGCAGAGCAGAAAATAGATCATCCCGGCCGCAACATACGCCTCGAGCGGCTGATACGTGCTGGCGGCGATGTTCTGCGCGGTTCGCGTGATCTCCGCCACCCCGACCACGGAGACGAGCGATGACGCCTTGATCAGCAGCACCATTTCGTTGACGAGCGAGGGCAGAGTCATCCGCACGGCCTGCGGCACCTGGATCCTCCACAGACGATCTGTTGCCGAGAACCCGAGCATCGTCGCCGCCTCGAGCTGTCCCTTCGGGAGATTCGCGAATCCGCCACGGAGAATTTCGGCGATATACGCGGCAGAGCACAGCGACACGGCACTGACAGCCGCCATCACGGGCGGCACATTGAGGCCCACGAACGGCAGGAAGTAGTAGACGAGCAGCAGTTGCACGAGCAGCGGCACCCCGCGAAACACCCGAACATACGCGCCGGCAGCGGTACGAATCGCAACGTGCGGTGCAAGCCGTCCGCAGCAGACCACGAGGCCGATGCAGAAGCCGAGCACCAGCCCGGCTGCGGAGACTTCGAGCGTCATCAGCGCCGCGTGGAACAGCAACGGCAGGCCGTCGATGAAGGTGTTCAGGCTGAACATGGCAGGTTGCCCGGTAGGGTTGCCCGGCGGTAGCGCATCGATGCTGCTGCCCGGACGTGGCGCTCAATAGTTCGGCGTGGGCATCTCGGCCGGCATTGCGGTCGCGACGCCGAGCCACTTGTGCTGCAGTGTCGCAAGCGTGCCGTTCTCGTTCAACGCGACGAGCGCCGCGTTGAACGCATTGGCCAGCGACGCGCTGTCCGCATCCTTGCGCAGCGCATAGGCGAAGTAGACTTTTGCGCCGAACGCGGGTTGCACCACCGAGAACACCGCCGGGCGCTGCTTCGCGACATACGCGATGTTGGTCAGCGAGTTGGCGACGGCGACGATGCGCCCGGTTGCGAGGTCTGCATACGCCTGGTTGTTGTCGACGTATTCGCGGATCGTCGGCGGCTTCGGCAGTGTCGCCGCGTAGCTCTTCAACTGCTCGAGTTGCGCGCTGCCCTTGCCTGCGCCAACCACTTTACCCGCGATATCGGCAGAGGTCTTGAGACTGCCGTCGCCGGTTCGCTTGAGCAATGCATCGGTGGCTTCCGCGATCGGCAACGAGAACGCATAGCGTTCCATGCGCGCCTTCGTGACGGTCAGCGGCCCTGCAACCATGTCGAACTTGCCCGCGTCGAGCCCGGGCAGCACGCTTTCCCACGGCAGATCGATGAAGCGTACCTTCACGCCGATGATCTGACCGACGGCCGCGAACAGCGCCTTGTTGAAGCCGACCTGCTGGCCGTTTTCGAGAAAATCGAACGGCGCGAACTGCATTTCGGTCCCCACCACCAGCTCGCCGTGCTGCTTGACGCGATCGAGCAGGCTCTCGGCATGTGCGGCCACGCTGGCTGCCGCGAGGATCAATGCCACGAACAGCGAAGTACAGGACTTGGATCGTTTCATCTGACGTGTTCCGTTCGAATCGAAAAGTGACTGGATGACCGGATTGACGCCTGCCTGGTCATCGCCCGGCGCATCCGCCGTCAACGCAATTTATGCGGTCAATTTATCGCCAGAAATATTGTTTTCCGATCCACCGAAAAGCTTTTCCCTATGCACACTGTCTTCTGCGACGCTGCGCCGCCTCGCGGTGTCGGCGACGCGTATCGCACATACCGTCGATCGTCTGCCGATTCATTGCGTGGTGAACGGCTTGCACGGTTTTGTCGCGCCATGCACCAGCGCGACTCATCCCTTTGATCACACGGTGCACGAACAGAAGCATCCAGCCGCCCCTCGAACGCCCGCACCAATGCGCATGGGAAAAAATGATGCAGATTTTCGATAAGCCTCTTTTTGACTATGCAAAATGGCAGCGCGCCTCGCGTTGCGAGCCGTTTCCGATCCGATACTTTGCGAGCCACGCTTCATGGAAAACATTGCGTTGCGCTATTCGTTGCGCCAATTGCGCTACTTCGTGGTCACCGCGGAAACACTGTCGTTTACCGCCGCCGCACGCCAGTTGCACATCTCCCAGCCGTCGATCTCCACATCGATAGGCGAACTGGAATCTTCATTCGGCATTCAGCTCTTTATCCGCCATCGTGCGAGCGGTGTGTCGTTGACGCCCGCGGGACGCGACGTGCTCGGTCAGGTTCGCAACCTGCTGAAGAACGCGGAAGAACTGCAGACGATGGCACGCGAGATGGATGGCGGCATGTCCGGCACGATCGCGCTAGGCTGCCTCGTCTCGCTGGCGCCGCCGTTGATGCCGGCATTGATGAGCCGCTTCGTTTCCGAGCACAGCGGTATCGGCTTCCGCACGATGGAGGCAAACCAGGACGACCTGCTGTCGGCACTGAGCAACGGCACGCTGGACATGGCGCTCACTTATAGCCTCGATATTGCCGACGACATTTCGTTCACGCCGCTCGTCACGCTGCCGCCGTATGCCATTCTGCCGCTCGAACACAAGCTCGCTCGCAGCAAGAAAGTCGCCCTCGCCGATTTGCTCAACGAACCGTATGTTCTGCTCGACCTGCCGCACAGTCGCGAGTACTTTGCCGGATTGTTCGATCCGCTTGGCCGCCGCCCGTCGCCGACGTTCCGTTCGTCGCAGCCGGAAGTCGTGCGCGGCATGGTGGCCAACGGCCTCGGCTACAGCATCCTGAACTTCCCGCTTCGTTCGACCCGCACCGTCGATGGCGCGACTTTCGCGGTCCGTCCGTTTCGCGACGAGGTCGCGGCGATCACCCTCGGCATCGCGATGTCGCGCAGCATGAAACCCCGCCAGCTCGTCACGCGCTTCGCGCAATTCTGCGAAACCTACATCCCTCAGGTGCACGTCCAGGCAACGCCGACTGCATAGGGAAAAACTTCTTGTTGCATCCGAAAAGAATATTTCGACTCTTTATTGGACTTGTTAAATTGGTCTCCAATGTGATCGGTTTCAACGTTTCCAGGAGGCGCGATGCGTTCCATCCCTACGGCAGCGCCGTCTATCGACGTGATCGTCCGCGACCTGAAAACCAATTGTGAACGCGACTTCGGCGACGCTCGTGCGATGCCGCCGGGAGTCTACACATCACCCGAATTCCTCGAGCGGGAACAGCAAACCCTCTTTCGCAACGAATGGCTGTGCATGGGCCGCTCAAGCGCACTGCCGAATCCGGGCGACTACCTGACCGCGGAGATCGCCGGCCAGCCGATTATCGTGATCCGCCGCGACGACGGCACACTACGTGCAATGTCGAACGTATGCCTGCACCGCATGTCCACCCTGCTCGAAGGCCGGGGCAATGTGCGCCGGATCGTCTGTCCGTATCACGCGTGGAATTACTCGCTGGACGGCGATCTGCGCGGTGCCCCGATGATGGACAGGCAGGACGGTTTCTGTAAGGACAGCTACAAGCTTCCGCAGGTTCGCTGCGAGATCTGGCAGGGCTGGGTCTACGTCACGCTCAATGAGGAGGCGTCACCTGTCGCCGCCCGATTGAAGGAGCTCGACGAATTGATCGTCAATTACGACATGGCGTCGTATGTCGAGACCTTCCACGAAGAACACGTGTGGGACACCAACTGGAAGATCCTCGCGGAAAATTTCATGGAGAGCTATCACCTGCCGATGCTGCATCGCGCGACGGTGGGCCCGCATTCGAGGCTCGACGAGATGGAATGCCCGCCCGGACTTCCTGCATTCAACTATCACTGGATCACGAAAGAGGCCTCGCTGCCGATCGGCAATGCGCATCCGGACAATACGCGCCTGCAAGGCCAATGGCGCAAGACGACAGCGCTCCTCGCGATCTACCCGACCCATCTCGTCACGCTGACGCCGGGCTATTTCTGGTATCTCGTGCTTCAGCCGCTGGGCGTGGATCGCGTGCATATCCGCTTCGGCGGCGGCCTGTCGCCGGAATTCATCGACGACCCGAAGGCGGCCGAATACATGGCGACGCTGAAGAAGCTGCTCGACGAAGTCAATCTCGAAGACCGGCGCGGCGTCGAGGCCGTGTTCCGCGGCGTGCATGCCCCGCTTGCGAAGCCCGGTCACCTGAGTCATCTGGAACGGCCGAACTACGACTTCGCGCGCTATCTGGCGTCGCACGTCGCCATCTGAAGCCGCACGCAAACGACTCGCCACCCACGTCACCTCATTGAAGCTCACGATGACCAGTCAACCCTACATTTCGTTCGTCGGCGTCAGCAAGTCCTACGACGGCCGGCATGCGGTTGTCGACGGTCTCGATCTCGACATCGCCCGGGGTGAATTCGTCTCGCTGCTGGGACCGTCCGGCTCCGGCAAGACCACCACGCTGATGATGCTCGCCGGTTTCGAGACCCCGACCGACGGCACCATCCTGCTCGACGGTCATCGCCTCGACGACAAGCCGCCGCACCAGCGCGACATCGGCATGGTGTTCCAGAACTACGCGCTGTTCCCGCACCTGACGATCGCCGAGAACGTCGCGTTTCCGCTATCGGTGCGCAAGACTGCTCGCGAGGAGCGCAAGCAGCGCGTGCAACGCGCGCTCGACATGGTGGAGTTGTCGCATCTCGCATCGCGACGTCCCGCGCAGTTGTCGGGCGGCCAGCAGCAGCGCGTCGCGCTGGCCCGCGCACTGGTATTCGAGCCTCGCGTGGTGCTGATGGACGAGCCGCTCGGCGCGCTCGACAAACGGCTCCGCGAAACGATGCAGTACGAAATCATGCGGCTGCATCGCGATCTGTCGCTCACGATCGTCTATGTGACGCACGATCAGAACGAAGCGCTGACCATGTCGAATCGCGTCGCCGTGTTCTCCGACGGACGCATCCAGCAGGCCGCGACACCGACCGAGCTGTACGAAAACGCGCAGAACGCCTTCGTCGCGAACTTCGTCGGCGAGAACAACGGTCTCGCCGGGCGCATCAGCGCGCTCGATGGCGAATGGGCCGTGCTTCAGCTTCGTGGCGGTATCACGATCCGCGGTCGCCGCGGCAACCAGGTCGAGGCAGGCGACGACGCCACGCTCGCGCTGCGCCCCGAGCGCGCGCAGGTCCTCGGTATCGCCGAAACCGCGAACGTGCCGGCGGGATCGAACGCACTCGCCGCGACCGTGCGCGACATCGTGTATTGCGGCGATCATCATCGCGTGCAGCTGCAACTCGACAGCGGCGACACGATGGTCGTCAAGGTCCCCAACACGCGCCTCGTCGCGCTGCCGCCGGTCGGCGCAACCGCGACGATCGTATGGCGCCCGGACGACTGCAAGGTGCTGTCGCCATCCGCCATCCCCCGCGTCGCAAGCTCCGCCGTTCGCTTACCCATCCCGCCTGTTGCCGTGCCCATCGCCTCTGGAGCCTGATAATGCAAAACCCTCGCTACGCGTCCCTGCGCCGCACGATCGCGGCTGTCGCCGCACTCGGCGCCTTTTCCGCGCTGCCTGCCGCTCACGCCGCGGATACGCTGTCCGTCGTGACATTCGGCGGCGCCTATGAAACGGCCGCTCGCCACGCATGGTTCGAGCCGTTCACCGCGAAGACCGGCACCCAGTTCCAGACCGAGTCGTACGACGGCGGCCTGGCCAAGCTGCAGGCCATGGAACAGGCGAAGAACCCGACTTGGGACCTGATCGACATGGAGACCAACGACGCGATCAACGCCTGCGACGAAGGTCTGCTCGACAAGCTGGACAGCAAGACGATCGGCAACACGTCGGATTTCCTGCCGGGCGCGCTGCGCGAATGCTCGGTGGCCGCGATGGTCTGGTCGACCGTGTATGCGTACGATGCGTCCAAGCTGAAGACCGCCCCGACCCGCATCGCGGACTTCTTCGACCTGAAGAAATTCCCGGGCAAGCGCGGCCTGAGAAAGTCGCCGAAGGTCACGCTCGAATGGGCGCTGGTCGCCGACGGCGTGGCCCCGGCCGACGTCTACAAGGTGCTCGCGACCCCGGCCGGCGTCGACCGTGCGTTTGCGAAGCTCGATACGATCAAGTCGAACATCGTGTGGTGGGAAGCCGGTGCGCAAGCCCCGCAGTTGCTCGCGGACGGCGCGGTGACGATGGTACAGGCCTACAACGGCCGCATCGACAGCGCCGTTCACCAGGACAAGAAGCCGTTCAAGATCGTCTGGGACGCGCAGGTGTACGACTATGAATGGTGGGGTGTGCCGAAGGGTGCGAAGCACGCCGCGGCCGCGAAGCAGTTCATCGCTGCATCGGCGCAGCCGCAGGCATACGCGGATCTGTCGAAGTACATCGCTTACGCGCCGCCGCGCAAGGCATCGTTGCCGCTGATCGACAAGGCCCGCCTTGCCGACCTGCCGACCGCGCCCGCCAACTTCAAGCGACCGATCCAGATCGACGCGAACTTCTGGGCCGACAGCGGCGATGCGCTGACCAAGCGCTTCCAGACATGGCTCGGCCAGTAATGCGCCGCTCCATGACGTCGTAGTGGTATTACGCGACGCGTCCCGTGCCGGGCGCGTCGCTCCGGAGTCCCGATGAACAACTCGTCAATGCTTCCCATGACGGCGGCAGGCCCCGCGCTCGCGACAGAGCACGCCGTCAAATACCGGCAGGCGCGGCGCAAGGCGGCGTTACGCGCGCTGCTGCTGACGCTGCCCCTGCTCGTGTTCCTGCTCGCCACGTTCATCGCGCCGATTGCTTCGCTGCTGGCCCGCAGCGTGCGCAATCCGGAACTGTCCGGCGCGATGCCGTCGTTCGCGCAAACGCTGCGACACTGGGACGGCCACGGCGTGCCGGACGAGCCGGTGTTCGCCGCCCTCGCCGGCGGACTGAAAAGCGCCGGCGACGCCGGCACGCTCGGCGACGTGGCGCGCCGGATGAACTTCTACCAGCCCGAGTTCCGCACGCTGCTGCTGAAGTCGGCACGCACGGTACGCGCTCAGGATGCGGTCACGGCATGGAAGCCCGTCCTGCTGGCCGCCGACGAGCGCTGGAACCAGCCCGAAACCTGGCGCCTGCTGAAACGCGCGGCATCGTCATGGACGCCGGACTATCTGTTGAACGGGCTCGACGCACAGGTATCCCCCGACGGCGCCGTCCATTCGGTGCCTGCGAACAGCGTGGTCTACCGCACCGCGTTCATGCGCACGGTGTCGATCAGCGCCACGGTCACGCTGCTGTGCCTGCTGCTCGCGTACCCGGTATCGTGGCTGCTCGCCAACCTCCCTGCGAAGCAGGGCAACCTGCTGATGCTGTTCGTGATCGTGCCGTTCTGGACCTCGCTGCTGGTCCGCACGACCGCGTGGTACGTACTGCTGCAACCGGGCGGCGTGGTCAACCGCGTACTGCTCGCGCTGCATGTCGTCGACCATCCGCTGCCGTTGATCTTCAACCGCGCCGGGGTGCTGATCGGCATGACGCACGTGCTGTTGCCCTACATGATTCTCGCGATTTACTCGGTGATGAAAAGCGTGCCGCCGATCTACATGCGCGCCGCGCAATCGCTCGGGGCGCACCCGGTCGTCGCGTTCTTTCGCGTGTACGTGCCCCAGACGCTGCCGGGCATCGGCGCCGGGTGCTTTCTCGTGTTCGTGCTGGCGCTCGGTTACTACATTACGCCCGCCCTGCTCGGCGGTGCAGGCGACGAGATGATCAGCCAGCTGATCGCGTCGCAAACCAACGATCTGCTCAACTGGGGGCTGGCCGGTGCGCTGTCCGCGTATCTCGTGATCTTCACCGCCGTGTTCTATTTCATCTTCAACCGGCTCGTCGGCATCGACCGGCTCCGGTTCGGCTGACGCCCGGCGTCACTGGAGCCGCATCGTGTCCGTGAATCCCAACAGCCTGCCGTCGACGCGCATTGCCACTGCCGGTGTGCGCATCCACTGCGCGATCGTGCTGTTCTTCCTGGTTGCGCCGATCCTCGTGATCATTCCGCTGTCGTTCAATTCGGGCTCGTATTTTTCATACCCGATGGAAGGCTTCTCGCTGCGCTGGTACGCGCAGGCATTCGGAAGCCCTGACTGGCAGCGGGCATTTCTGAACAGCATGGCCATCGGCGCGGCGTCAACCGCGATTGCAACGAGTCTCGGCACGCTCGCCGCGATCGGTCTCGCGCGCGACAACTTTCCGTTCCGCTCACTGATCATGCCGATCCTGATTTCGCCCATGATCATACCGATCGTCGTGGTCGCGGCCGGCTTCTATCTGATCTTCGCGCCGCTCGGGCTCGTCAACTCCTACCCGGGTGTGATCCTTGCGCATGCGGCACTCGGCACACCGTTTGTCGTGATTACCGTGACCGCGTCGTTGCTGTCGTTCGACCAGAGCCTGCTGCGCGCCGCCGCCAATCTCGGGGCCGCACCGTGGACGACCTTTCGCCGCGTGACGCTGCCGCTGATCCTGCCGGCGGTTGCCACTGGCGCCGTGTTCGCATTCGCGACGTCGTTCGACGAAGTGATCGTGATCCTCTTCATCGGCGGTCCCGATCAACGCACCGTGCCCCGGCAGATGTGGAGCGGCATTCGCGACCAGATCGATCCGTCGATCCTCGCCGTCGCCACCGTGTTGATCGTGTTCGCCATTCTGCTCTTCACCAGCATCAACTGGCTGCGTGGCCGCGCGCAGGCCTCGAGCGCGGCGCGCGAAGCGGCCTAGCCGCCGTCTGCCGCGCAGGTGGAAGTCACCCTGAGCCAATGCCGTCGGTGTCGTACGTTGGGTTGCGTCCGCCTCCTTCCTTTTCCCTGATTCGATGGCGACCCCGGCGTCTTTTTGCCGCGGCCACGCGCCTGCGTTCCGTTCATTACCGGTCGATACGCACGCATCTGCATAGGCAAACCGGATGCAATTCATTTTTTAAATATATTTTTCAGATTCAGTGTACCGGCGTAGATTTTCTTCAACACGACGCACATCGCTTCGGACTACCGAGGCATTTCAGATTCTGCGCCTGAACGGCGCGATTGCGTCACGCGATCGTATCGCGACCGTTGCGGCAAATTGCGGTGAAACGGACTTGTCAGTCCATGAATACCAAATCGATACGCACCAGGAAGAACCAACATGACCGTCGAAGTCACATCAATCGATACGCTGGTGGTCGGCGCCGGACAGGCCGGTGTCGCGATGAGCGAACACCTCGGTGCGCTCGGCGTGCCGCATCTCGTGCTGGAACGCGATCGCATCGCCGAGCGTTGGCGCACCGCACGCTGGGATTCGCTGGTGGCCAACGGCCCGGCATGGCATGACCGCTTTCCCAACATGCATATCCGCGGCGTCGATGCGGACGGGTTCGCAACGAAGGATCAGATGGCCGAGTATTTCGTCGACTACGCGCGCATGATCGACGCGCCGATTCGCACCGGCGTCGACGTCAAGCGCGTGGTTCGCGAGAGCGGCCGGCAGGGCTTTGTCGTCGAGACATCGGATGGCACCTTCCATGCGAACCGCGTCGTGGTCGCGACCGGCCCGTTCCAGTGCCCGGTCATTCCGGCCATCGCACCCACCGACGCGCGCCTGACGCAGATTCATTCCGCCGACTACCGCAATCCCGCGCAACTACCCGCCGGCAACGTGCTCGTCGTCGGCGCGGGTTCGTCGGGCGTCCAGATCGCGGCCGAACTGCAACGCTCGGGCCGTCAGGTCTATCTGTCCGTCGGTCCTCACGACCGTCCGCCGCGCGCGTATCGCGGTCGCGATTTCTGCTGGTGGCTTGGCGTACTGGGTCTGTGGGACATGGAAACGATGCGCCCCGGCCGGTCGCACGTGACGATCGCCGTGAGCGGCGCGGACGGCGGTCACACGGTCGACTTCCGCCGTCTCGCGCACGACGGTGTGACGCTGGTCGGCGTGACCCGCGCCTTCGATCGGGGCACCGTCACGTTCGAAGCGGATCTCGCGGCCAACATCGCGGCCGGCGACGAAAACTATCTGTCGCTGCTGGACGCCGCCGATGCGTACGCCGCCAGCAACGGTCTCGATCTACCGGAGGAGCCCGAAGCCCGTCGCATTCCCGCCGATCCGCCATGCCTCACCGAACCGCTCACGCAGCTCGACCTCGCCGCGGCAGGCGTCACGTCGATCATCTGGGCGACCGGCTACGCGAACGACTTCGGCTGGCTGCAGGTCGACGCCTTCGACGAGAACGGCAAGCCGAAACATCAGCGCGGCGTCGCAAGCGAGCCCGGACTCTATTTTCTCGGTCTGCCGTGGTTATCGCGGCGCGGCTCCGCGTTCATCTGGGGCGTCTGGCACGACGCCAAACATGTGGCCGGACATATCGCGACGCAGCGCAGCTACCAGCACTATCACGAGGCCGCCGCGCACCGGAACATCCCCGCCGCGCCGCTCGCCGGCGATCATGGTGCCGAGCCGGTAGTCCCGAGCCCGATGCCGACCAGCGCCGCCGCGCACTGAACGCCCGACCGGTGCGCACCGTACCGTCCACCGAACCCTCCTTCAGGAATGCATGACGATGAGCCAGCCGCCCCACACCCGTATCCGGATGTTCAACACGAAAGATACCTATCCGAACCAGACGCTGGACAACGATCTGTGCCAGGCCGTCCGGGCCGGCAACACGGTCTATGTGCGCGGCCAGATCGGCACCGACTTCGACGGCAATCTGGTCGGCCTGGGCGATCCGCGCGCGCAGACCGAACAGGCCATGAAGAACATCAAGCAACTGCTCGAGGAAGCCGGCAGCGACCTCTCGCATATCGTCAAGACCACCACGTATCTGATCGATCCGCGTTATCGCGAGCCGGTCTATCAGGTCGTCGGCAAGTGGCTCAAGGGCGTCTATCCGATCTCGACCGGCCTCGTGGTCAGCGCGCTCGGCCAGCCGGAGTGGCTGATGGAAATCGACGTCATCGCCGTGATTCCCGACAACTGGCAGCCGACCCCTGCTGCCGGAGCCTGACATGACATTCTCGATCGTCGGAAGATGCGCCGAAACCGGACAACTCGGCGTCGCAATCAGCTCCTCGAGCATCGCAGTGGGCGCACGCTGCCCGTGGGTTCGCACCGGGGCGGGCGCCGTGGCGACGCAGAACGTCACGCTGCCGTCGCTCGGCCCGCAGGTGCTCAACCTGCTCGGCGACGGCGCGACCGATCCCGCGCAGGCGCTCGAAGCCGCGCTCGCCACCGATCGCTGGCGCGACTATCGGCAGGTCACGGTCGTCGATGCGCAGGGCCGCACGGCATTCCAGACCGGCGCGCAGGCGCTGGGCCTGCATCACGCGGTGGCGGGCAGACAGTGTGTCGCCGCGGGCAACATGCTCGCCAGTCAGGACGTGATCTCCGCGATGGTGCCTGCATTCGAGACGACGCCCGGCCCGCTCGCCGACCGTCTGCTCGCGGCGATGCAGGCGGCGATCGACACAGGCGGAGAAGCCGGCCCGGTGCATTCGGCCGCGTTGAAGATCGTCGATACGCAGGTATGGCCGCTCGTCGATCTGCGGATCGACTGGACCGACGACGCCCCAATCGCGGCGCTCGCCGCGCTGTGGCATGCATACCGTCCACAGATGCAGGACTACGTGACGCGTGCACTCGATCCGACGACCGCACCGAAATACGGCGTACCCGGCGATGAGTGACCCGACCAGCCGCACGCTGCTCGCCGAACTGATCGGCTTCGATACGGTCAGTCGGCACTCGAACCTCGCGATGATCGAGTTCATCCGCGACTATCTGGCGGGCTACGGCGTAGACAGCGAACTGTTCTACAACGACGCGCGCAGCAAAGCGAACCTGTTCGCCACGATCGGACCGCGCGAGCGCGGCGGTATCGTGCTCTCGGGTCATACGGACGTGGTGCCCGCCGACGGCCAGGCATGGACCGTCGAGCCGTTTCGGATGAGCGAACGCGACGGCCGGCTTTATGGCCGCGGCACCGCGGACATGAAGGGCTTTCTCGCGTCGGTACTGGCCGCGGTACCGATGTTCGTCGCGCGTCGGCTGTCGTTGCCGATCCATCTCGCGTTCTCGTACGACGAGGAGATCGGCTGCCTCGGCGTGCGGCCGATGCTGGCCGAACTCGCGAAGCGCCCGCATCGTCCGGTGCTGTGCGTGATCGGCGAGCCGACCGAATTGAAGCCGGTGCTCGGCCACAAGGGCAAACTGGCGATGCGCTGCCACGTCAAAGGCGCCGCGTGTCATTCCGCGTATGCGCCGTATGGCGTCAATGCGATTCAGTATGCTTCGCGTCTGATCAACCGGCTGGAGGAAATTGGCGAGCGCCTCGCGCAACCGGAGCATCACGACCCTCGCTTCGATCCGCCGTTCTCGACGGTCCAGACGGGTCTGATCCACGGCGGCAAGGCGTTGAACATCGTTCCCGATGCATGCGAATTCGATTTCGAGGTCCGCACGCTGCCGGGCTTCGACGCCGATGAAGTGACCAGCGAATTGCAGGCCTATGCGGAGCAACACCTGACGCCGAAGATGCGCGCGGTTCACGCGGATTGCGATATCCGGATGCAGCCGCTGTCCGCCTACCCGGGCCTGTCAACACCGGACGATGGCGACGCGGCCCGCCTGCTGTCGATACTCAGCGGATCGAGCGCGTTCGGCACCGTTGCGTTCGGCACGGAAGGCGGACTGTTCGAGCAGGCGGGCATTCCGACCGTCGTGTGCGGACCGGGCAGCATGGACCAGGGGCACAAGCCGGACGAGTTCGTGAGCGTCGACCAACTGCAGGGTTGCGACGCGATGCTGCGGCGGCTGGCCGAACATCTCGCCCCGCCCGAAGCGACCGATCGCGAGACTGATTGATCTCGATTCCGTCGAGCGCACCGGCGGGCACCGGCGCGCTGCATTGGAAAAACCTGCGAATGACATTCGAAAAGAGTTTTTCCCGCTCAATATTGGCCACGTAAAGTCCACTCATCGAACTTGCGTTGCGTCCTTCGCGTGACACGAGTGAATACGGCGCGACGACCCGAACCGATCGAGGCAATCATGAACGCAGTCAGCGACATCCCCGCAAGCGTACCCGCCGCCACGCTCGCCCGGGCGTCCGCAATGCCGCTCGTCGAAATCAAGGGTCTGCACAAACGTTTCGGCGAGACCGACGTGCTGCGCGGAATCGATGTGTCGATCGCGCAATCCGAAGTGGTCTGCCTGATTGGCCCGTCCGGGTCCGGCAAGAGCACGCTGCTGCGCTGCATGGCCGCCCTCGAAACCTACGATCACGGCGAGATCCGGATCGGAGGCGAGATGCTCGGCTACGTCGAACGCAACGGCGTGCGCGTGCGCGCGTCGAACGCCGAGATCAACCGCGTGCGCCGCAACATCGGCATGGTATTTCAGCAGTTCAACCTGTGGCCGCACATGAGCGTGCTCGGCAACGTCACGGAAGCGCTGCGGCGGGTGCGCCGCCTGCCGGTTGCCGAGGCGAACGCCATCGGCGGCCGCATGCTCGAAATGGTCGGCATGTCCCACAAGGCGGATGCCCATCCGTCGAAACTGTCCGGTGGCCAGCAGCAGCGCGTGGCGATCGCCCGCGCGTTGGCGATGGAGCCGAACCTGATGCTGTTCGACGAGCCGACCTCCGCACTGGACCCGGAACTCGTCGGCGAAGTGCTGCAGGTCATGAAACAGCTCGCGCGCGACGGGATGACGATGGTCGTCGTCACGCACGAGATGGGCTTCGCCGCCCAGATGGCCGATCGCGTCGTGTTTCTCGACCATGGCCGGATCGCGGTGAGCGGCGCGCCGGGCGAGGTGTTCCGCCGCTCCACGAACCCCCGGCTGCAGCAGTTCCTGCAGAACTATCGCGATCGCAACGCGTTCTGGAAATCGGACGACGCAACGGCCGACGCGGAAGGACCGCCCTGAGACAGCAAGCGGGTCGACGCATCGAGGCGTGGCCGGCGCTCGGCCGCCCGACCGGTCGAACCTTTTCGGCAACTCCGCTGCACCCAACCATGAACTTGCGGCCCGCGCCCCTGCCGGCGCCCCTTTTTGAAACGCTTGCGCTCACGTACTTCGATATGAACGAAACCCGGCTTCGCACCGATCTCGCCGCCGCCTTCCGCTGCTTCGCCCGCCTCGGCATGCATGAAGCGGTCGCGAACCACTTCAGCGTCGCCGTTTCCGACGACGGCCGTCGCTTCCTGATGAACCCCAAATGGATGCACTTCTCGCGAATCCGCGCGAGCGACCTGGTGCTGCTGGATGCCGATGATCGCTCGAGCCTTGAAAACGGCAGCATCGATCCGACCGCGTGGGCAATCCATGGTCGGTTGCACCAGCAACTGCCACACGTGCGCGTCGCCATGCACCTGCACCCCGTCCATGTCACCGCGATCTCGACGTTGTCCGATCCGACCATCCCGCCCATCGAGCAGAACACCGCCCGCTATTTCAAGCGTGTCGCGCTGGACACCGCATTCTCCGGCATGGCGGATACCGAAGACGAAGGCGCCCGCCTCGTGTCGCTGCTCAAGGACAAGTCCCGTCTGCTGATGGGCAATCACGGCGTGCTGGTGACCGCGCCGACGATCGGCGAGGCGTTCGACGACATGTACACGCTCGAGCGCGCGTGCCGGATTCTCGTCAACGCGTACGCGACCGGCAAGCCGCTCAACGTGCTGTCCGACGAAGTGGCCGAGAAGACCGCGCGTGACTGGGAAGGCTTCCGTGACTTCTCGATCGCGCATTTCGACGAGATGAAGCGCATCCTGGACGTCGAGGAGCCGTCGTATCGGGATTGAGAAGGTGGGAATCCGCAGGCGCGGTTAATCCTGACACATTCACTGACCGCAGGGCATCGCCACCGTCACGGCCGCCCGCGCTCCGCCGCCGCCGCATGACACACGGCCTCGACCCGGTTGCCGGCCGGATCGATCAGAAAAGCCGCGTAGTAGTCGCCGTGGTACTGCGGCCGCAATCCGGGCTCGCCGTCGGACTGGCCGCCCGTCGCGAGGCCGGCCTCGAAAAACGCATGCACCTGCTCGCGCGATGCGGCCTTGAAACACCAGTGCCGCTTGCTCGTCCCGACTTCGGCGGGATCCAGATACACCGCCAGAAAGGTCGATGCGACGTCGTTCGCATGGCAACGTTCGCCGTAACCGAGCGCAGTGGGCCGGTCGTAGACCTTCGCTGCGCCCAGCGCAGCCATGACGGCATCGTAGAAAGGGCGTGCCTGGTCGATATCCGGCACGCCGATCGACACGTGATCAAGCAATTGCATGGTGTGGGCTCCGTTGAACGAGCCCGAGTCTACACACCTCTCCCCGGTCCGGCCGATCAACCTTACGGGCGACTACACTACCGGCCACGCCGCCTACGTGATCTGATACGTCGACGCCGGCACGAACTCCTCCGGCAGCGGCCGATCGCCGAGTTCGAGCACCGACCGTTCGATCGTGCGCGTGATCGCATCGAGCGCGAGCGCATTCGGCGCGAGGCCGAACGGCTCGGCCACTTCGTTCGCGATCGCTTCGAGCGCGATCAGCGTGTAGGAAATGAACACGCAGATCAGCGGCGTGAAGAACTCCGTCGAATCGACGAGCCCGAACGGCAGCAGCACGCAATACGCATACACGGTGCGATGGAGCAGCACGCTGTACGAAAACGGAATCGGCGTCGACAGGATGCGCTCGCAACCACCGACGGACTTGCCGAGTTCATCGAGTTGCGTCTCGAACATCCAGCACGTCGCGTCACTGCCGGGCCCGCGCCCCAGCGCACCAACGATGCCGCCGCGCAGTTCGTCGAGGATCGCGACCGGCTTGTAGCATTTGCCGCCGAGCGCGGCCGTGCGCTCCGCCCCGAGAATGCGCACCAGGTCGTCGGTGGGATCGGTGTGACGCAGTTGGTGCTTCAGCGCATACGCGAGCGCGATCAGCAGATCGGCGAGCCGGTTGCGCTCGGCGTCGCTCACGCTGTCGGGCAGGTAGCGATGCAGTTGCGACGTCACGGCGCGTGCGGCGATCAGCAGGTTGCCCCATAGATGCCGCGCCTCCTTGAAGCGCTCGAAGCTCGCATTGTTGCGAAACCCGAGGAAGATCGCGAGCGCGAGCCCGAACAGCGTGAACGGCGCGGTGTTCAGCGGAATCTTCTCGCCGAAGATGCGCCCGTTCGTGAAGACCGCCAGCGTGCTGACGATCGCCATGAACACGAGCTGGGGAATGATGGATTGCAGCACGGAGCCGTTCCATACGAACAGCATCCTGAGCCAGTTCTGTCGTGGTCTGACGATCATGATGTTTTCTCGACTGCCAAGGAAATGCGCAATCCGTTGCGCGCTCACCCGATGTGCAACGGCCCGCGCGTGGCGGGCCGCTTTCTATCGGGTGCCGTGCCGGGCGCCGCGCTGCGCGTGATGATACGCGAGCGCCGCGCCCCGTCACCTCGCTTGCCGCTCAGTGATAGCCGCTCAGTGATAACCGATATCGCCCTCGCGCACCTTGCCGCGGAACACGCGGTACTGCATCGCGTTGTACACGAGGATGATCGGCAGCACGATCACGGTGCCGACCAGCGCGAACAACTGGCTCGAATGGCTCGACGACGCGTCCCAGATCGTCAGCGACGGCGGCACGATGTTCGGCCAGATGCTGATCACGAGTCCCGTGTAGCCGAGGAACACGAGCGCGAGCGTCAGCAGGAACGGCGTGGCCTCGTGCGCACGCTTCACCGTGTGGAAGATGCCCCACACGCACGCGACAACGAGAATCGGCACCGGCAGGAACCAGCCGAGGTTGCCGCTGCCGAACCAGCGGTGCGCGACGGCCGGCAGCCCGATCACGGTCCACAGGCTCACCACGCCCATCACCGCGAGCAGCACGCCCGTGAGCGGCTTCATCAGCAACCGCATCTTGCGCTGCAGTTCGCCGTCGACCTTCAGGATCAGCCAGCCGCAGCCGAGCGTCGCATAGGTGACGAGCACGCCGATCCCGCACATCATGCTGAACGGCGACAGCCAGTCGAACGGCCCGCCCGCGAACTGATTGTTCTCGATCTTGATGCCCTGCAGCAGCGAACCGAGCACGATCCCCTGGCAGAACGCCGCCAGCGCCGAGCCGCCGATGAACGCGAGGTCCCACATGTGCTGCGTGCGGGTGGCTTTCGCGCGCAGCTCGAACGCCGCGCCCCGGAAGATCAGCCCGACCAGCATCAGCACCAGCGGCAGGTAGTTGGCCGGCAGCAGCGTCGAATACACGACCGGGAACGCGCCATAGAGGCCCGCGCCGCCGAGCACGAGGAACGTCTCGTTGCCGTCCCACACCGGCGCGACGGTGTCGAGCATCACCTGGCGCTCGGCCTTCGCATCGAAGAACGGAAACAGCAGACCGATGCCGAGATCGAAGCCGTCCAGCATCACGTAGATGAATACGCCGAGGCCGATGATCGCGGCCCAGACGACAGGAAGATCGATATGCATGGTTACTCCGCCTCGGTGACGTTCAGCGGCGTGGACAGCGCGCTCTTGCGCAGCCCCGGATGCCGGTGCAGTTCGATGTAGCCGGCCTGGGCCGCCGGCCCGCGCTTCATCAGTTTCATCATGTAGTAGATACCCGTTCCGAATACCAGGAAATACACGACCACGAAGACCAGCAGCGACACGCCGACCTGTTGGGCGGTGAGCGGGGAGACCGAGTCGATGGTGCGCAGCACGCCGTACACGGTCCACGGCTGCCGCCCGACCTCGGTCGTGATCCAGCCGGCCAGCAGCGCGACGATGCCCGACGGCCCCATCGCCACCACGAACCACTGGAACCAGCGTGTTTCATACAGGCGCCCGCCCTTTCTCAGCAGCAGCCCGAGCAGCGCGGTGAGCAGCATCAGCATCCCGAGGCCGGCCATGATCCGGAACGTCCAGAAGATGATCGGCGAATACGGGCGGTCCTGCGGCGGGAATTCCTTCAGCCCGCGGATCTCGCCGTCCCAGCTGTGCGTGAGGATCAGGCTGCCGAGGTGCGGCACCTGGATCGCATAGCGCGTGGTTTCGGCCTGCATGTCGGGCAGCCCGACGAGGTTCAGCGCGGTGCCGCCCTTCTCGGTTTCCCACAGCCCTTCGATCGCCGCGATCTTCGCCGGCTGGTATTCGCGCGTGTTCAGCCCGTGCGCGTCGCCGACGACGATCTGGATCGGCGCGAGCACCAGCAGCATCCACAGCGCCATCGAGAAGCTGCGCTTCACCGGCTCGTCGCGGCGCCCCTTCAGCAGGTGCCACGCGCCGCACGCGGCGACGATGAAGCCCGCGACGATGAACGCCGCGATCGTCATGTGCACGAGACGGTACGGAAACGACGGGTTGAAGACGATCTTGAACCAGTCGACCGGCACGACGAGGCCGTTCTCGATCTTGTAGCCTTGCGGCGTCTGCATGAAGCTGTTCGACGCGAGAATCCAGAACGTCGAGATCAGCGTGCCGACCGCGACCATCAGCGTCGCGAAGAAGTGCGCGCGCGGGCTGACGCGCTGCCAGCCGAACAGCATCACGCCGAGAAAGCCGGCTTCGAGGAAGAACGCCGTCAGCACTTCATACGTGAGCAGCGGCCCCGTGATGTTGCCCGCGACGCGCGAGAACCCGGCCCAGTTGGTGCCGAACTCGTACGCCATCACGACGCCGGAGACCACGCCCATCCCGAAGCCGATCGCGAAGATCTTCGACCAGAACTGAAACATGGATTTGTAGGCGGCGTCGCCGGTGACGAGATAGCGCCATTCCAGCACTGCCAGGAAGCTCGCCATGCCGATGCTGATCGCGGGGAACACGATGTGGAACGACACCGTGAATGCGAATTGCAATCGGGCGAGATGGAACGCATCGAAGATTTCCATGACCGTAATTTGCTCGTGGTTGTGAGGACGTACGCTCGAAGCAGGAAATCGCGCGACGGCTTGGCGACAACACATGCGAACACAAACGATCGCTCGCACGGCATCGAAGCGTGAATGACGATATCGCGTTTGCCACGATACTCGCAATCACTCGAACGTGCGCTGAAACTGTGCTGCTTGCGCCGCCGAAGATGTGTGCACGGAAAACATATTCGGCGCCGGCGGGACGCTCAGCTGTACTGCTTTCCGCGTGGCGGCGCTGTGTCTGCGGCGCACTGTTCACTCCACTTAACATCTTATGCAACGCCTGCCCGCGGCGGTAGTGCGCCCTTCGGCGCCCGCCCGGCGGCATCGATTCCCGTCGTTCGGCGTGCGCGCCGAGCCCGGCCGGCCCGCCGGCCGCCCCGCCTGGAGAAAACCGCATGGAGTCCTGCACTCGCCGTGACGATCCGACCGGCAGCACCGCGTGTCAGGTGACGCGCCACCGTGCCGGCGACGCGCGCGACACCGTCGATCGCGTCGTCGACGAAACCCCGGTTGCACTCGTGTTCAACGGCATCTCGCACACGGTCATGATGGCGACGCCGATCGACCTCGACGCGTTCGGCCTCGGCTTCGCGCTGAGCGAAGGCATCGTCGAGCGCGCGTCGGACGTCTTCGACATCGAAAGCGAATACCGGCCAGGCAGCGCCGAAGTGCGGCTCACCGTGTCGCAGCAGGCGTTCATGGCGCTGAAGGCGCACCGCCGCGCGCTGGCCGGCCGCACGGGCTGCGGCGTGTGCGGCATCGAAAGCATCGCGCAGCTCGACCTGCACCCGCCACGTATCGCGGCCGCCGGCGCGGCCGCGGGCATCGGCGCCGACGCGATCGCGCGCGCCGCGCATGCGTTGCCGGCCCGGCAGACGCTGATGCGCGAGACGGGCGGCATCCACGCGGCCGCGTGGTGCGACCGCGACGGCACCGTGCTCGACGTGTTCGAGGACGTCGGCCGCCACAACGCGCTCGACAAGCTGATCGGGCAGCTCGCACGCCGCCGCGCCGGCCTGCGCGCGGGCTTCGTGTTCCTGTCGAGCCGCGCGAGCTACGAACTGGTGCGCAAGGCCGCGCGGGTCGGCATCCCGATGATCGCGACGATCTCGGCGCCGACGTCGCTCGCGATCGAGGTCGCCCGCGAAGCCGGCGTGCGGCTGCTCGGCTTCTGCCGCAACGACGGCTTCGTCGAATACGTGTCGCCCGCCGCCGTTCACCTCGACCCATCGCCTGCACCGGCGCAGCCGGCCCACTCGTCATGAAACACCTGTTCGATTTCGACACCGCGCAGCAACAATTCGCCCGCGCATTCGCACCGCTCGAGGCCGCCGCGTCCGTGCCGGTCGCGCACGCGACCGGCCACGTACTGGCCGCGCCGCTGACCGCGGTGCTCGACCAGCCGCCGGCGGACCAGAGCGCGATGGACGGCTACGCCGTGCGCCACGCCGACCTCGCGCACGGCGCGCCGCTGCGCGTCGCGCAGCGCTGCTATGCCGGCGACACGCCCGCGCCGCTCGCGCCGCGCACGGCCGCACGCATCTTCACCGGCAGCCTGATTCCGCCCGGCGCCGACACGGTGGTGATGCAGGAGCATGCGCATGAACAGGCGGGCGACGTCACGTTCGACGCCCCCCAGCGCAGCGGGTCGCACATCCGCCGCCGCGGCGAGGAAGTACGCGCCGGCGATCTGCTCGTGCCGGCCGGCGTGCGCCTGCGCGCGATGCACGTCGGCGTGGCCGCCGCGCAAGGGTTCGCGCGGATCGACGTGCGTGCGGCGCTGCGCGTCGGCATCCTGACGACCGGCGACGAGCTGGTCGCATGCGGCCAGCCGCGCGCGCCGCAGCAGATCTACAACAGCAACGCGCCGATGCTCGCCGCGCTGGTCGCCGGAACCGGTGCCGACGTCGCGCTGAGCCTGCACGCTGCCGATACGGCGGCCGCCGTCGATCGGGCGTTGCGCGACCTGCACGCGCAGTGCGACCTCGTGATCTGCGTCGGTGGGGCGTCGGTCGGCGACAAGGACCTGCTGCGTCCGGCGCTGACCGCGCTCGGCGCATCGTTCATCGTCACAGGCGTGCGCATGAAGCCAGGCAAGCCGGTCGCGCTCGCGGCGCTCGATGCGCGGCCCGTGGTACTGCTGCCCGGCAATCCGGGCGCCGCGATGACGGCGTTCGCGCTGTTCGTCGCGCCGCTGATCCGCCGCCTGCAGGGGCGCGACGCGTACCTGCCGGGCGTGCCGTCGCTGCCGATCGACACCGGCTTCGAGCCGGATGCCCAGCGCGAGCGCTTCGTGCGCGTGCGCTGTACGGTAGGCGCCGACGGCGCGCCGGTGCTCGACACGCTGCGCCAGCAAGGCGCCGGCACGCTGCAGTCGCTCGTGCTGGCCAGCGGGCTCGCGCGGCTGCCGGCCGGGCGCACCATCGCGCGCGGCGACGCTGTTCCGTACTACGAATTCGCGCGCTGGCTCGCATGAGCGCGACGCCGGATAGCCGCCCGATGCGGCGCCTTCGCCCCTTTCTTCGCCCGATTCGCCGCGCCTGTCGCGCCTCCCGCGCGGCGAACTGTATTCCTGCAATTCGGGCGGGATTGTGTCTCTGCCGGCCAAACCCCGCGGACTATGCTCACGATGAGGCTCGTCACGACCTGTGCGCCGACACGTCGGCATCCGCACGGCCGAGCGGCGACGCCCCTTCGCTTACTTCATGCAGGCCGACGACCCGATCGTGAATGCCATCGTTTCCGCCGCGCCGGCCGCCGCCGCCTCATCCGGCGACGCATCGCCCGGCGCTTTCCCCCGCCCGTCCGACACGCTCGGCCGTCCGCTGCGCGACCTGCGCCTGTCCGTCATCGACCAGTGCAATTTCCGCTGCGGCTACTGCATGCCGCGCGAGAGCTTCGGCGCCGACTACGCGTTCATGCCGTCGTCCGAGCGATTGTCGTTCGCGCAACTGGAAAAGATCGCCCGCGCCTTTACGTCGCTCGGCGTCGAGAAGATCCGCATCACGGGTGGCGAGCCGCTGCTGCGCCGCAATCTCGAAGCGCTGATCGAACGGCTGGCCGCGCTGACGACCGTCGACGGCAAGCCCGTCGAAATCGCGCTGACGACCAACGGCTCGCTGCTCGCCGCGAAGGCACGCGCGTTGCGCGATGCGGGGCTGTCGCGCGTGACCGTGAGCCTCGATGCGCTCGACGACGCGCTATTCCGCCGGATGAGCGACGCCGACGTGCCGGTGGCGCGCGTGCTGGCCGGCATCGAGGCCGCGCATGCGGCCGGGCTCGCGCCGGTCAAGGTCAACGCAGTGATCGAGCGCGGCGTGAACGACGACCAGATCCTGCCGCTCGTGCGGCACTTCCGGCATACGGGCGTGGCCGTGCGCTTCATCGAATACATGGATGTCGGCGGCGCCAGCTTCTGGTCCGGCGACAAGGTCGTCCCGGCCGTGCGGATGCGCGAGCTGATCGACGAACACTACCCGCTCGTGCTCGTCGGCGAACCGGGGCACGACGCCACCGCGATCCGTTGCGCGCACATCGACGGCGCAGGCGAAGTCGGCTTCATCGCGAGCGTGTCGCATCCGTTCTGCGGCACCTGCTCGCGCGCCCGCGTGTCGGCCGACGGCCAGCTTTATACGTGCCTGTTCGCGACGCAAGGCACCGACCTGCGGCCGTGGCTCGACGACGCCGCGTCGACCGCCGACCTCGCCGCCGCCGTGCGCGCACGCTGGACGCAGCGCGACGACCGCTATTCCGAGCGCCGGGCCGCACGGCCGGCCCGCGCGCCGGGCAAGACCTATCCGACCGTGCGCATGTCGCTCGTCGGCGGCTGACGGGCCGCCCCGCGATACAGGATGCGCCGCCCACTGGAGAACCTGTCATGACGACCTTCACCGAATCCCGCACCGGGCTGCCGGACGATCCGCCGCGTGCCGGCAGCGCCCCGCCGCCCGTCGACGCGACCGACCCGCACCCCGAATCGGCGCCCGCGATCGCCGCCGGCTTCGAAGTGCGCGTGCAGCATGCGCCGATCGACGCGGGCGCGGAGCTTGCACCGATCGTTCGCAATCCGAATGTCGGTGCGGTGGTGAATTTTCTCGGGGTCGTGCGCAAGGAAGGCGACGTCGACGACGTCGTCGCGCTGGAAGTCGAGCACTACCCGACGATGACCGAACAGGCGCTGTGGAGCATCGTCGAGGAGGCCACCGCGCGCTGGCGGCTCGAAGCGGTCAGGATCGTGCACCGCGTCGGCCGCATTCCGCTCGGCCAGCCGGTCGTGCTGGTCGTGGTGGCCGCCGCGCATCGCGCGTCCGCGTTCGATGCGTGCGAATTCCTGATGGATTTCCTGAAGACCCACGCGCCGTTCTGGAAGAAGGAAATCCGGCACGACGGCGAATCCGGCTGGGTCGAGGCGAAAGCGCACGACGACCAGGCGATGCGGCGCTGGGGCTGAGCGCACCCGCTTCGTGTTTTCCGATTCCGCCGCTCCTGCTCGAGACATTCCAATGAAACTGACGATCAAATACTTCGCGAGCATTCGCGAACAACTGGCGCTCGATGAAGAAACCGTCGAAATCGATGCCCGCGAACTCACCGTCGACGCGTTGCGCGGCACGCTGGCCGCGCGCGACGCGCGCAGCGCGGACGCGTTGCGGATGGACCGCCCCGTGCGGGCGGCCGTGAACCTCGAAATGGTGACCGGAGAATTCATCGTGCGGGAGGACAGCGAGGTCGCGTTCTTTCCGCCGGTGACGGGGGGATGACGCGACGCGCAGGGCTGTGCGCTCGCGTGCAGTCATTTCGCCGCCATTGACGCATCGAGCAAGAATGCGTTCATCGGCGCCTGCGTGGAAAATCACGGAGTCCTCGGCCGACAACCGGCAAGAAACGTCGGCGATCGGCCAGCTACCGTCGTTGCTGTGGGCACCCACGCGGCCACTTGAACGTCGGCTTTACCTCAGCCAGTAACGACCGATTGGGTCACTGCGAAAGGCCTCGCCGGAGTCCGAAATGGCGCCTATCTCCCCGCCAACTGAGCCTCGATCTTTTTAAGCTCTTCAATGATGTCCTTCGCTGAGAGCTCGAGCGCAGCGCGGCCGCGCTCTTCGTTTTCATCGAGCCATTTGCGCACGTCGTCGAGCAACAAGCGCTTTGCCTCCCGTTTCTTTTGGTGGTCAGAGACAGCAAGCGCCTGCGTCACCTGATCGGCAAAGTGCTCCGGATAGTACCGTTCGAATTGCGACTGCGAGAAGCAGCCGAAATGATCCTGCGGCCACGTCTTGTATCTGTCCCGCAGTTTTTGCACGACTGCCTGCCCTGAGGCGTCCGCATCCACTCTCACCCACGCGGCCTTGAAATACATTGGCTCAAGGTGGGTAAACTTCATCAGCCTATCGAAGTCGGCAAATGTCGCTTCTACCTTGCTCGTTCCATTCGCAGCCAGTGTCCGCACGCGCGATAGCTTCGGCGCAAACCAAGGGATCAGGTAATCGCGGATAATGCGTTCCGCCGACGACTCTTCAAGGATCAGCCATCCATCCCATAGATCGAAGTCAGAGAAGGAGTAACCAAGCTCACGCAGGATTTCTAGCCGGGCCTGAGCGCTGCTCGGCACTTCTTCGATCTTCGCTGTCGTAGGTAACGCTCCCTTCGGGGCACTAACATAAAAGACTCGACTGTCTTTCGGCGCCCCCAGGTAGCGAACAACAATGTTGGAGTGGGTCGACACCACAAACTGATTTCGTTGTGAGCTCTCGATCATTAGCTCGAGCAACGCCTTAAGCGCTTCAGGATGCAAATCATTTTCCGGCTCCTCGACTATGAACAGCTTCCCGCTGGAAGCAACGAGATCTGCTAACAACGCAACAATGTTGGGGACACCTTCGCCCATCTGATCGATGGGCACCATGTGCTGGCTGGGTAAATAGATTCCGGGTCGTTGGCCGTTATCTGAGGGAATTGCAGTCACCACGAAACCAAGTATGGCTTCGCAAGCCGTCGCGTATGCCTCGCTTCCAGGAAACGACCGGCTCGAAATCCGCGAGAGCTTGGCCGCGAGGTTTGCCAAGCTCGGAGATACTTGCATTGCGGTCTGGTAACGCACGTCTTCGTTGTAACCTGCAGTCTTACGCTTCGAAAGGTATGGCACCACGAAGTGGTTCGGGTCCGAGCTCGGCAATGGATTCGTTTCTATCAGCCCCACTCCAATGCGCGAATGCAGCTGAAAGATCCCGGTGCGGCGGTCGGCGCTTTGGATACTGATGCGCAGGCCATTTTCGCCATAGGGCGGTAAGCCGAATGGGCCAGGCTCTTGCACATCCGCTACGCTGATTTCGACAGTCGCCGTACCAGCGCCCACTCGCACGTCGCCGAACGCTGGGCCCACGCCGTCCTGCATGAGGTATAACCCACGCAATACCGATGACTTGCCGGCGTTGTTTGCGCCGACAAGCACATTCATCGCACCTAGCTCGATCTGCCCTGAGTCGACGAAGGAACGGAAATTTTTCAAACGCAATTTGACAACACGCATTGTTCTTTTCCTTGACGCATTTCATCGAGTGCGCATGGCATCAGAATTTGGAATGCCTTGTCGCCTTTTTCTGCCGACAAGATTCTATCTTCGCAACGGATTTGCAGGCCGCCTTTTGTACTGTGCCTCCTGTGGGCTGCGTTGCAGCAGGCTTGTGTGTCTGAAGCGGCCTGAAAGCGGCCGTCCAGGTCGCGCTCAGTTTACGTCCGTAGTGGGTCAGCCAGCGACGCCCACGGAAATCCACGAGGAACCAAAACAAAGCCGGCGCGAGGGCAGCTTCGTCATCGGCGCGCAACGTACCGTGCGCCCGTTCACCGCATGCACGCCGCGGCCAGCTTCCCGACCGTGATCACCGCCTGCTCGATCTCCGGCGACCACGGGCTGCTGTAGTTCAACCGGATGAAGTTCCGGTAGTTGTCGGTGATCGAGAACATGTAGCCCGGCCCGATCGTGATCCCCTGCTCCAGCGCGAGCTGATACAACCGCATCGCATCGACCTGCGCGGGCAGCTCTACCCACAACACGTACCCGCCCGCCGGGCTCGAAATGCGCGTGCCCTCGGGAAAGAACCGCGACACCATCGCACGCATCAGGTTCGCCTGCTGCGCGTACGCCTTGCGCAAGCGCCGCAGGTGATGCTCGTAGCCGTCGCGTTCCAGAAACTCCGCGATCGCCAACTGCGGCAATGACGGCGTCGCCAGCGTATTCAGGAACTTCAACTTCTCGACCTGATCGCGATAGCGGCCCGGCAACGCCCAGCCGATCCGGTACGCGGCGGTCAGGCTCTTCGAGAACGACGAACAATGCAGCACGATCCCGGTCCGGTCGTAGGACTTCAGCGAACTCGGATGCGTATCGCCGAAATACAGTTCGTTATACACACCGTTCTCGATGATCGGTATGCCGGCCTTCGTTGCGAACTCAACCAGTTCGCGCTTGCGCTCGTCCGGCATCTGGAAGCCAAGCGGATTCTGGAAGTTCGGCATCACCATGCACGCGGCGATCGGCTGCGACTTCGCGATCGCGGCCAGCGCCGCGATGTCGATTCCGTATTCCGGATGCGTCGCCACCTCGATCGCCTTCATCCCCATCCGCTCGATCGCATGCAGCATCGCGTAGAACGTCGGCGACTCCACCGCGATCGTGTCGCCCGGCTTCGCCACCGCCTGCAGGCACAGGTTGATCGCCTCCGTCGCGCCGACCGTCACGATGATCTCGTTCGGGTCCACCGACATCCCGTTCTCCAGGTAGCGGCGCGCGATCTGCCGGATCAGCCGCGGATGGCCCGGCGGCAGCCCGTCGGTCACGCCCCACAGCGACTTGTCGCGACCGGCCGCATACGCGTAGCGGTTCAGCTTCTCGAACGGAAACAGGCTCGGGTCCGGATACGGCGAGCCGAGCGGCACCGCGTCGTCCGTGCCGATCGAGCGCAGCGTCGACAGCACGAGCCGGCTCACGTCCACCGACGACGAGATCGCGATCGGCTTCGACGGCCGCAGCTCGCGCACCGGCGCATGGCCGTCGTCACGCCGCAGGTTCACGAAATAGCCCGACTGCGGCCGGCTTTCGAGCAGCCCGCGGCTTTCCAGCAGCAGATACGCATGCAGCACGGTCGTAATGCTGATCCGGTGCTGCTGGCTCGCCTGCCGCACCGACGGAATCCGGTCGCCGTGCCGGTACACACCCTGGCGGATCAGCCGCTCGATGTCGTCCGCGAGTTTTTCATAGAGTTTCATCGCGCGTCTCCTGCCGGCGCGCGCCGCGCCGCCGCCGCCCCGCCGTGTGCGCCCGATACGCACGCGTTGCACGTGTTTCGCCCGCCGACCGGGCCGTCGTGATTCCTGATCTTTCCCTCCGGTTTTGCCTTTTCCATCGCACTGGCTCTCTCTTGAAGATGCACCGGCAGGGTTCCGGAACAGCTGGATCTGCGGCACTGTGCACTTGATGATCGAATCTTAAGAGAAGAACAGTTGGGGCCGAGTACACACATCGAGCCTGCGGACAAGAGTACAGTTCGGCGCGAATCGCGCATTCCGGGAAAACTGTACGTCTTATGAAATGGCCGGACGGCCGGTTGGCCAGTGGGCCGGCACAGCGCGGCCGGATCGGCCCGGGACGTCCGCCGCACGGGCCTTCGTGCGGTCGGGACCAATAGGGGCGCAATACTGGTTTTCGTGGTGAGCGCCCCCACCGTGCGGTACACGATCGAATCTGTAGCCGGCGTCGGCGGTGCGATGCACGCCGTCCGATCAGTACAGAAGTAATCGCGCCAGAACGACGCAACCGACCAGAAGTGCACACCTGTCTGATCGCGCCCTCGTTGATCTGCTCGTCGCAAGACTGACCGACACGACTGCCAGCGCGCGCTTCACCGGCACCGCGCGCGCGGGGCGCCGCTGCCGATCGGCGAACCCGATCCGGTCGTGTTCCCGGAAGTCGCGCGTGTGGCCGATCTGCTCGTCAGCGTGGCCGCGTTCGCGCTCAACGACGATGCCACCCGCACGACGGACCCGGCCCGTCAGCACGATATCGGTACGGAACGCGGGGACCGCCTGAACCGGTTGTCGGACTTGCCGTTGGGCGTGATGGCGCGACATCGCAGGCAGGTGCTGTCGCTCGTATTCGCCGAACCGGTTGCGCAAGGGAGGATCACGATCGACGAACGCCACGTGCGCGCCGGCGCGTGGTCGGTGCATTGCGCGACCGGCCGCGTGACGCGCGACGGCGAGCCTGCCGAACCGGCGATCGCGCCGCCGCCGCCGCCGCCGCCGTCGCCGCTGCGCGCGGTGCCGAGGCTGCCTTATGACGAAGCGCTGCTGCAGCGGATCGTCGACGTCGTCGCGGGGTGGCTCGACTGAGCCGGCGCCGTCAGATCGAACCGAACAGCGCGCGCGGCCGGTCCTTCAGCGTGCCGGACAGGATGCGCAGCCCGTTGACGAGTTCGTCGCGGGTGGCCGGGCACGCGAGGTTGATGCGCACGCCATGCTCGAGTTCCGCGCGGTCGACCGCGAAAGTCGACGACGGCATCACGATCACGCCGCGCGCTTTCGCATTCGCGGCGAAGTCGTCGGCCCGCCACGGCGGCGGCAGCCGCAGCCACACGAACATGCAGGCGGGATCGGCCTTCAGCTGCCCGGCCGGCAGCAGTTCCCGCGCGAGATCGACGCGTGCGCGAATCTCCGCGAGTTGCGCGGCCATGATCCGTTCGGCGGTGCCGTCCTCGATCCATACCGTCGCGATCAGCATCGACGTGGGCGCCGGCATCCATGCGGTAGTGCGCACGGCTTCCGCGCACAGCGCGACGCTGTCGCGCGGGCAGCTCAGGTAGCCGAGGCGCAGCCCCGGCGCGAGGATCTTCGACGTCGCGCCGATATGGAACGTCAGCTCCGGGCACAGCCCCGCGATCGCCGGCAGCCGGTCGCGCACGAGCGGGCCGTACACGTCGTCCTCGATGATCGTCACGTGATGGCGCCGCGCGATGTCGACGAGCGCCATCCGGCGCGCGAGGCTCATCGTCGTCACGGTGGGGTTCTGCAGGTTCGGCACGACGAAGATCGCCTTGACCGGCATGCGCTGGCAGATCCGTTCGATCTCGTCGGGCAGCAGGCCGTCGTCGTCGGCCGGCGCGCTGACGATCTCGAACTGGAACACCGGCGCGAGCGCCTTGAGCCCGTAATACGTGAGGCGGTCGGCGACGATCACGCCGTCGGTGCCGATCAGGCTGTTGAGCACCGCATACAGCCCGTGCTGCGCGCCGCTCGTGACGACCACCTGGTCGGGCGACGGCGCGAAGCCCGGCGCGGCCAGCCACTGCGCGCCGGCCGCACGCGCCCAGTCGGGGCCTTGCGGCGGCTGGTATTCCTGCAGCGCGGCGAAGCGCGGGTCGTTCGGCAGCGTGGCGAAGGTCTGCGCGAGGCGCGCGAGAAATTCGCCGGTCGCCGGGCGGTTCACGGTCAGGTCGATCACGCCGTTGCCCGCCGCAAGCGATGCGCGGGCCGGCTCGATGCTCGGCATCGCGCCGCCGGTGACGAGCGAGCCGCGACGCTTGCTGCCGATCACGAGGCCGCGCAACTGCAATTCCTTGTACGCACGCGACACCGTCGACACGTTGATGCCGAGTTCGGTCGCAAGCTGGCGCTGCGGCGGCAGGCGGCTGCCGGGCGGATACATGCCGTTGCGGATTTCCGCCTCGATCGAGCTCGATACCTCGACGTAGGTCGGCCGCTTCGCCGGTGCCGGCAGGCCGCCATCGCGCTCGCCGGAAAGTTTGTCTGATGCCATCTGTCGCCTATGACCACACAAAAAGCGTTTGTCTGCCGTTTTGGCTTGCCCCGCGATTGTATAGGACCTCCCCGCCCCGTCAATCATTCCTCGAAAAGTCTGCTGAATCAGCGAGTTGAAATCGGGTAAACGCCAGCACCACACAATATTATTTTGATTGCACACAAAAATTTACTGTGTGATTCTTGATCGCAACTTTGTGTGAATCATCTCCTCCGGAGGGGAAGCGTCATGGCGAACGTCGCCATCGTGGGTGCAGGCTTCATCGGGCTCAGCGCGGCGGCATGGCTGCAACGCGACGGGCATCGCGTGACGCTGTTCGATCCGGCCGGCGTCGGCCAGGGCGCGTCGTTCGGCAATGCCGCGACGTTCGCGCCGTACGGTTGCGTGCCGGTGAACGGCCCGTCGGTGTTCCGCGACCTGCCGCACTTCCTGTTCGCCGCCGACAGCCCGCTGCGCATCCGCTGGCCGTATCTGCTGCACGGCGCGCCCTGGCTCGCACGCTTCCTGCTCGCGTCGACGCCCGCGCGCCACGCACGCAGCGCGAGTGCGCTGGCCGCGCTGCTGTCGCGCGCCGCCGACGGCTATGCGCCGCTGCTCGCGCCGTCGCGGCTCGCGGCGTTCGTGCGGCCGCGCGAATGCCTGTACCTGTACGCGCGGCAGGCGTCGTTCGACGCCGCGCAGCCGTCGCTCGCGCTGCGGCGCCGGCTCGGCGTGCCGTTCGAGACGCTCGATGCACCCGCGATCCGCCGGCTCGAGCCCGCGCTCGCGCCGATCTTCTCGCGCGGCGTGCTGTTCGCGGGCAGCTGGCATTTCTCCGATCCGCACGGGTTTCTCGGCGAGCTGTTCGCCCAGCTCGCCGCCGCCGGCGCGACGCTCGAACGCGCGCGGGTCGAACGGATCGCCCCGGCCAGCGACAGCGTGAACGTGCACGCGGGCGGCACGGTGCGCGCGTTCGATCACGTCGTCATCGCCGCGGGCGCCCGTTCGCGTGAATTCGCGGCCGCGTGCGGCGATGCGGTGCCGCTCGATACCGAGCGCGGCTATCACGTGCAGTTCGGCGCGCACGAGCCGATCGTCACGCGGCCGGTCGGCTGGGCCGAGCGCGGCTTCTACATGACGCCGCTCCACGAAGGGCTGCGCGCGGCCGGCACCGTCGAGCTCGGCGGCTTCGACGCGCCGATGAATCCGTCGCTGGTCGCATTGCTCACGCGCTCCGCGCGCGAAGCCGTGCCGTCGCTCGGCACGCCGACGCGCAGCTGGCTCGGGTTCCGGCCGACGCTGCCCGACGGCGTGCCCGTCATCGGCCGCGCACGCGACAGCGCGCGCGTGATCCACGCATTCGGTCATCAGCATCTCGGCGTGACGCTCGCCGGCATCACCGGGCAGATCGTCGCCGACCTCGTCGCCCAGCGCGCCCCACCGCTGGACCTCACGCCATACCGGGCCGCGCGATTCTGACGCGCGCCACGATTTCCACCCCAAGGAGAAGCATCATGAATCGTCGTTACTGGCTGGCTTGGCTGGCCGTCTGCTCGATCGGCACGGTCGCGGCGTCCGCGCAGGCCGCGGACCCGGAAACCGTCAAGATCGGCTTCGCCGGCCCGCTGACGGGGCCGGTCGCGCGCGTCGGCAAGGATCTGCAATACGGCGCGCAGCTCGCCCTCGACGAGGAAAACGCGAAGCATCCGACCATCGGCGGCAAACCGGTGCGCTTCGTGCTCGACGTCCAGGACGACCAGGCCGATCCGCGCATCGCGATCCAGGTCGCGCAGAAGCTCGTCGACGACGGCGTGGTCGGCGTGATCGGCCACTACAACTCCGGCTGCAGCATTCCGGCGTCGGCCGTCTACAAGCAGGCGAACGTCGCGATGATCACGCCCGGCTCGACCAATCCGCAACTGACGATGCAGGGCTTCAGGAACGTGTTCCGCACGATGGGGCACGACGGTGTCGGCGGCGTGGTGGCCGGCCGCTTCGCGGTCGAGCAGCTGAAGGCGAAGCGGATCGGCATCATCGACGATCGCACCGCGTTCGGCCAGGGTCTCGCCGACGCGTTCGAGAAGGGCGTGAAGGACGCGCACGGCAGCATCGTCGGCCGCGAATACACGAACGACAAGGCCGTCGATTTCCGCGGCATCCTGACGACGATGAAGAGCAACAACATCGACCTGCTGTTCTTCGGCGGGCTCGACGAACAGGGCGCGATGCTCGTCAAGCAGATGCGCTCGCTCGGCATCCGCGCGCAACTGTTCGGCGCCGGCGCATTGAAAAGCAACGCGTTCCTGAAGATCGCCGGCAACGCGGGCGAAGGCACGCAGGATCTGGAGCCCGGCCCGGCGCTCGACAAGCTGCCGTCGGCCGTCGCGTTCGCGCAGCGCTACAAGGCGCGCTTCAACCAGGATGTCGAACTGTATGCGCCGTTCGCGTACGACGCCGCGCTCGCGATGATCGCGGCGGTCCGCAAGGCCGACTCGCCCGATCGCGGCAAGATCGTCGCGAGCCTGCCCGGCGTGTCGGTCACCGGCGTGACCGGCAAGATCTCGTTCGACGAGCGCGGCGACCTGGTCAAGCCGCCGTACACGCTGTTCCGCGTCGAACAGGGGCAATGGCACAGCATTCGCACGGTCGGCGGCGCGTCGAACTGAGCGACGCCGGGCAGCAGGCCGCAGGCGACGCCTATCGCGCCGTCTGCTGCCGCTGCACCTCCTGCGCTTTCATCTGCAGATACGCACCGCGCTCCACTTCGTGCAGTTGCTGCGGATACTGCTCGGTCGCGTCGAACCAGCGCGCGAGGCGCTGGTCGACCGGCTTGTCGAGCGTCGCGAGATACGTGTCGATCGCGAGGTAGTAGCGCATCGTGTTGCGCTCCAGCAGCCCGCGCACGCCGCCGACGTACTGCGGCTGCGCGGCCGCGCCGACGTTCGTGAACCCGACCTTGTCGCTGCCGACCGTCGCGAGGTAGGTCTTCATCGCCATCCGGCCGACCGTGCCGAAGCCATACGAATACGTGAGATGCAGGAACGTGCGCGACGCGCCGACCGGCACGGCCTCCAGCGCGATCCGGTAATCCTTCGTACCCATCGGGCCGCTGTCGGCGGTCAGGTCCACCTGGAAATAGTCGGGCGTCGCGGCCGCCACGCGATAGCGGAACTGCACGCGATAGGTGTCCGACAGCTTCTGCTCGATCTTGCGGCCGAGGTTCACGTCGAGCACCGGGCCGTTGCCGCCGCTCGACGCGTGACAGTACTTCGTGTTCAGGTGCAGGATCAGCACCGCGCACCAGTTCGCGGGGCCTTGCGCGGGATCGTTGAGCTGGCCGTTCACGACCGCGAACGGATAATCGACGACCGCGTAGATATCGCCCTTCAGCGACGACGACGCTTCCGACGATTCGAGGACCACCGGCCGGTGAAACGCGTTGTCCTTCAATTGCGCGCCGAGGCTGCGGTAGCGCTCGAGCAGCGCGGCCGCGCCGTTCGCGCCCTCTGCGCCGAACGACAGCGCGCTCCAGCCCACGCACAGGGTCGCGACGAGCGCGTGCCAGACGCGGCGCGCATGCCGCGTGCCGCGTGAAGGTCCGGATGTCTCCATGTGTTTACTCCGTGGCGCACGATGGTCGCGCGCATGTGTCACAGAATACGCCTGCCGCTGCGGGCGTGACGTCGCATGCAGCATGATCGTCATCGGCCGCGCTTCACCGGCAGCGGCAATTGCGCGGCGGTGAGCCGGATCAGCGTCGCGAGCCACTCGCGATCGTCCCAGCGATCGCCGGCGATGACGAGATGCGGCTTCGCGTTCGGATACGGCGGGGCTTCGTCGCACGCGCCGAGATACGCGCGGCATTCGGGCGTCGGCTTGACGAACAGCCGGTCGTCGCAGACGAGCGCGACCATCCTGCCGTCGCAATAGATACCGTATTCGCCGAACATCTTGCGCGCCGATACCGTACCGGCCGCCGCGATCTGCTCGACGATGAAATCGACCGTGCGCTGGCTCGATGCCATGCGAATCTCCGGGATCGAAACATCGTCTGACCCGCGTCGACGCCGCGCCGTTCAACTCATTTGTCGATACCGAACGCGCTCGACATCTGCCGCGCCCGCTTCACGTCGTCGCCATGCAGATAGATCGACGTCGTCGAGATCGATGCATGCCGCAGGTTGTCGCGCACCGTCGTCAGCTCCGCGCCGCGCGCCAGCGCGTGGGTCGCATGCGTATGCCGCATCCAGTGCGGGCTCGCCTGGCGCAGCTTGTGCGCGAGCGCCGGGTGGTCGGCTTCGACGGCGTCGGCCGTCTGCGCGAAGAAACGCTGCATTACCTTCCACAGCCGCACGCTCGTGATCGCGGCCGCGTCGTCTTCCGCGACGCGCGGAATCAGCGGCGTATCGGGCCGCCAGCGCGCCGGCGTGACCGGCAACCGGCGCGCGACCAGATAGCGATCGAGCGCCGTGCGCGCCAGCGGCGGCAGCGCGACGCGGGCCGCCTTGCTGCCCTTGCCGATCACCTTCAGCCACGCGTCGCCGTGCGCATCCGTCTCGATGTCGCCGAGCGTCGCACCGACCAGTTCGCTCGCGCGCAGCCCGGTCGCATAGCCGAAATCGAGAATGAAGCGCAGCCGTTGCGCGGCGGCCGGCGTCCAGCCCGACTGCGGCGCGCCGTCGGCCGTGCGCTTGCCGAACTCTAGCCCGTCGGCGATCGTGCGGACCAGCAGCCACTCGCCTTCGGTGAACGCGTGCGACGTGTCGAGCGCGGTCGCGCCGCGCGTGTCGCGCACCTTCACGCCCGCGAACGGATTCGCGAGCAGGTAGCGCTGCTCGATCAGCCAGCGGAACAGCGCGCCGAGCACCGACAGCGTGTACGCCGCCGACCGCGCGGACAACGCCCCGGAGAACGGCCGCCAGTCGGGCGCACCGCGCGGCCGCACGGGCCCGACCCAGCGCTCGTGCGGCGTCGGCCGCCGGATGAACGCGCGATACGCGAGCGCGTCCTCGGTCGTCAGCGACGACAGCGCGCGGCCGCGCTCGACGATCGCCCACAGGATCAGCCGCTCGGCCTCCTTCCGGTACGCGCGCCGCGTCGCGGCCGATTCGTGCAGCGACAGCCACGCGTGCACGGCCGCGTAATCGTTGTCCGCGTCGAGCGTGCTGGTCGCGCGCGGCGCGCGGAACGTGCCGGCCGAGCCGTCGACTTCGTGCGGCAGCTTCAGGTGTTCCCACGGCACGATGCTGCCGCGCGGCGTCGCGGCGATCAGCGCGCGCGCCCGTTCGGTCAGGTCCGGATGCGCGGCGAAGAATGCCTCGACGCGCCGCGCGCTGGCCATGCCGAGGCCCGCGATCGCGCGCCACCACTGGCGCCGGCGCGGAATCCGCACCGTCAGGTCGGCGAGCGTCGTGATCCCGTGCGCACGCAGTGCCACGACCGTGCGTGCCGGCAGCCACAGGCCGACGTCGTCGCTGATCTGCGGCACCGGCGCGCGCGCATGGCGCAGCAGGCCGATCGCGTCGGTGGCCGCCTTCGCCTCTCGCAAACGCTCACCGTCCGCGTGGCCGAGCCGTTCCGCGAGGTCGGGGCGACCGACCTGCCGCGCGACGCGCACGAGGCGACGGCGAATCGCGCCGATCACGCCGCGTGCCGACCGCCCGCCGCCGAGCCGGTCGGGCAGGTAGCGTTCGACGGCCTGGCGCACGGTCATACCCGCGTACCACGCACGCAGCGCGGCCAGTTCGTCGGCGTCGGGAAAGCCTGCGTGCGCAGGCGCGGCATCGGAGGAAGGCGGTGAAGCGAGGCGCGGTTTCATGGGCGCCAGTTTGACAGAAGCGCCGAGCGGCCGGCAACGTCGAAGCGGCCGATATCCTATCGGGCAGGACGGTACGAAGACGCCGGCGACGGCAAGCGACCACGCGCAATCCCGGCGGCGCAACGGCGGTCGCCGGTCGTCGCGAAACCGACGCCCGACTTGCGCCACCACGTCGCCCGCCCGCGTCACTCCTCGCCTTTCGGCCCCGGGTTCAGCATCACGACGAAGCCGGCGACGCCGACGATCAACGCGATGGCGCCGCCGCGCAGCGCCGGCGCGGCATCGAACAGCCGGCCCGTC